>OIYS01001300.1_pt1 | contig 13047 bp, 14 predicted proteins | sample 1588271 | NCBI WGS metagenome assembly OIYS01 (sample SAMN03283286) | human gut metagenome | biome: human-associated habitat; material: feces | host: Homo sapiens | place: Peru | collected 2012
ATTGTATCAACCTTTAAACTCTCTGTATATCCCCTTTCTCCCAACTTAGTAGCACAATACGGCTTCTTGCTTGTTGCTCTTAAAGCAGTGGATGCCATCACATTAACAATTTTCAATTTTTTTCTTCTTTGGCTTTTAGAGTCTCAGTTGATACAATTATCATTACTTGTAATCCTTTTAAACATTTATCTGTATCATCTTTAGAATAATCACAAGTAATTTAAATGATGGTTCACCCACATTATTTATCAAATATTTGATATTTCGGATATTGTATCTTTAATAAAGTCTTCATCTGAAATATCTCCTATAAACCCTTTATAACCAAGTTTGTATGTTTCTTCTAATTCTTTCATTTTAGATGCATTCCAATCAATATCACATACATATAACCATCTTGCTATTGATTGCTTAACTGCTCCAGATGGATACCAAAATTGAGTTTTTCGAGTTCCAGTAATAGATACTAACAGAAATGTTAGTTTTTTTGTTTATCTATGTTTTTAAGTTAAATTAGAGCTATCATTTAAAAACATTCATTCTTAATACTATCCAAACATATATATTATTTATGTTCATAAAATGAATGAGCCATATCTAAAGCATATTTTTCTAATACGGTATTATCAATACTTTGGTCGTCAGTACCATCAATTATCAACATATATGTATAATATGTGCTATGTATACTACTTTGAACTACAAATGCTTTAAATTTCATTTCTTTGTTTATATCATTTATTATTTTTCCATCATATAAAGCCATGTCATAACTAGTGTTCTCGAATTTTTCGCTATTAATAAATTCACTATAAATTGTTCTTATAACTTTGCTAGAAGAAATATTTTTTATAGATTTTTTATTAAAAATAATATTATAATCTATATCACTTTCTAAGCTTTTGTTTAAATATTCAAATATTTGATTTTTATCTTGCTCCATTACAGAATCAATGGTTTGATCATCATAAACATCTGTAAAATTATCAGTTATTACAATAATTCCATTTTCATTATTTTCATAATTAAAATAATTGTATTTATCACCTAATGGTTTTTTTATGTAAAAATAGACAGTTCCACCCCAACTCATACTCCAACTAATTGTATCTCCTAATTTGAAAATATCAATATCATTTATATCATAATATGATTTAGAATAATTATCATCGTTCTTATATTTAACTATATCTTTTTCTTTTTTATTATCACTAAATACATTTGAAACTAATACTATTCCTATACCAACAGCCGCTATTGTAATTGCTATCACTATAATTAAGCCTATGTTCATTTTCTTTGGTTATTTACTATTAAAGTTTTGATTATTAATATTTCCATTATTAAATGTATTATTTATAGGTTGTTGTATTGTTGATTGCTCATAGCTAGTCATCTGTGGTGGCTGTTGATTGAATGTTGGTGAACTAGCATTTGTATTTGGTGCTACGTTTTGATTGAAAAAATTGGTTATTTAATGGTTGATTATTTGGCATTTCACTATTACCTTGTGTGTTAAAATTATTTGAATTTAAATTATTTTGTTCTTGATTCATCCTTATAACACTACCTCTCTATTATTAATTTTACCATAATTTTGATAAGTTTAGTCATCTTTATATAATTTTCTTGCGAATTGTAGCATATTTATGCTAGCTAGTAGTTATTTATTACTATGAAAAGAGAATGAAAAAAGTAAAATACATTGATTTAAATTAGAAATATAGAAGAACATTATTAATAATTGACATTTTATATATGAATTTGCTGAAAAATTAAGATTGTAGATATCTTCAATAAACATTACTTTTTATTTAATTTTTTAAAAAACAAAAGAGAATGGTATATAAATGCAAAATGTGCAGTGTCATCCTCTTATTTAACTTAATTTAGATAACAGCTATTCAGTTAAAATAGTTCACTGTTACGCTCAAAGATAGAAAGTTTTTAAAATCTTATTATTATATATTTACGTTTCTTAGTCATAAGAGAAGTAAAGTTCACATCGATTTAAAATATAATCATTTTTTAATTACTAAAATCTGAAGTGTTTCCATATTGAAATTCCGTTACTTTATTTGTTTTAACATTTAAAACGTATATAACTCTATTATAAGCTACTTGATAATCATTAGTGTGACAAGAATAAGTTACAGCAATAGGAACTTCTTTACTTAAATCTAATCCTGTGCTTTGAAGGATATATCCATTGCTAAATGGTTCATAATATTCAACAGTAAATGAATTGCATTGAGATAAATTTGTTATACTTCCTGAAGCACTTTTACTAGATGATGGCATTTTATTTTTTATTGCATCATCTGTCGCTGGTTTTAATATAGAAACAAGATCAATTTTCTTTAAATCATCAGAAGTACCTAATTTTTGCATATCTAGCAAATAATAAGTATCATTTTCAGAAGATATATTATTAAATGCGGTTCTTTCTCCACCACTAACAACTACTAATTTATATCTTTGATTTTGACCAGAAGTATTTTTATCTGAAAAAATATACCCTTCTCCCTTGTAATTATTATTTGTTTTTTCGTCATTGCTGTTAACATTATCATTTGTTTTAGTGTTGTCATTTGTTTTATCAGCATCACCGTTAGTTATCTCAGTATTGCCTTGCTTTTTTCCACTATTAGAAATTTTGTTATTATTACTTAAAATTTTATCATATGCAATATAACCTCCTAATCCTAATACTAAAATAACTAAAATTATAATTATGATTGTATTTTTCTTTGATTTGTTATTGCTACTATCTAACATATTATTCCTCTTATTTTACTTGATTATATCATATTTTATATTAAAATAATAAAGACAATGCTATACCATTAAATTACCTGATAGGCTTTATCAATATACTATTATTGATGATACTTCATGAGAAAGATTTATTCATTCTTATAAAGAACAATTTTAATATTCTACAATAGACTTTGTTAGAATAATCCTTACTTACCTTGGCTATATACCTGAAATAATTCAAACAGGCAATGGGCAGTAATTTACATATATTAGAAAGATGGATAAAATTCATACATTAGATAATCTCTTAAAATATTTAAATATAAATCATAAACCTATCAGCTAAGAATTCCGCGACACAATGAAAAAGTTTAAACAAATCATAGAAATGATCAACAAATATTTTATATACTTTTATCATTATAAAAATATATAGTAATGAATATTGCACGTGAATAATTATTAAAATTATCCACGTGTAGATCTTTCAGATTTTAGTTTAAAATCAAACTTCATAAAACCATTATAAAATTATTTTTCTTTTTCCTTATTTATTGTATCTCTAACTTTGCGTTTTAAAGTGTCTCTATCATGTAATAAAAAGTAAAATGCTTTTCTTAACTTATTTATCGTATCCCTGGTTCTACCTTTTAAAGTATTTCTGTCATACAGTAAAAAATAAAGTGTCTTTGATAATTTATTTTTTCCATTTAAATTAACAACTGGATTATAATATAGTTTTCCAACCTTAATAGGTCCATGATCAAGTACCCCTATTGCACCAGAAACCAAATTAGGTAACATAAGTTGATTTTTACTATCCAAATCTTCTTGCATATCATCAATCATTTTTCTTGAACCAGAAGATCTTATATCATCCTCAAATTCAACAGCTCCGAGAATACTTTTATCAATTCTGCGAGCTGAATTATAGTATGAAAGCATTGGCAAAGTAACATAATAGTCTTGATAATATAATAAATTAATATCTTCACCAAAAATTCTAATAATGTCATCTATAAATTCTAATGCTGCCTTTTGCATAGTTTCAACAATATATTCAACTTGATATGTGAAATTATATTTTTCAAATATAGGTTTAATATTGCTTTTACTCGTATCATAACCTATACAAGATGGGGCAAGTTTAGATATCAATAATTCATAAGCATTACCTGTTGCGGTTGGCTTATAATCAAAATAAGTCTTAATTTCGAAATTACCAATATTAGAGTAATTTAGGGCACGATCTCCATTAATATTCAGAAAATAGGTATCAATTTTTTTATTACATAATTTAGATAAATAATACTCAGGTCGTCCACTATATCCAACATCAAACACGGCAGGATTATCACCTAATACTTCACTAAAATATTCTTTGTATTTTTTTATTAATTTATCATGAGATTTTTTATCAAAATAATTATCAACCATTACTTTAATAAAATAATTAAATTCTAATAAGGATTTAAATTTTTCTGAATAATTAATTTTATTTTTTGAGCAAACTTTTTCTACACTGTCATCTAATTTCAAAACACCTTTTAAATATTTTAATAATGATTTAGGTGAATGTTTTCTATAATCCACTATCTCCGATAATCTATAAAAGTCTAATTTATTTTGAATCATAACAGGAATAAGTGCCTTTCTAGAAACATACATATATTCAGATTTAGGAGCTTCAGGATAAAGTTTACTCATCCTATTATAGGCTTCCATAATTAAATAGCCATCCCTAGCCATAAATGAAATTTTATCGTTTTTATTAACTGTATTTTTTAATAGCCAATTTGAAATACCAAAAGAATACATTCCCAATGCATAGTAACCAATTAAATATGGATCGGCATTAAAATCAGTTTTTTTATTAAACGGTCTATATGGATTATCAAAATATTTATTAGCAACGATAGCAATCATGCTTCTAATACCCAAAAATTGGATGGCTTCACGATTATCCTGCCAAAATGGTAAACTAGTATTAAGCATTTGTGCTAAACTGTTTACTTTTCTTTTGTCTAAAAAGACATCGGTTGCTTTATAAAAATGAACTGCTTTAATTCCTTTCTTTTTTGGAACATTAAAATCAGAATTTTTATTATCACCAATATGGAGCATCTCATTATAAGAAATATTTAAGTCATTAATAATATAATCAAATAAGTCTCCTGTAGATTTGGTCTTTTTTATATCACTAGAAAGATATATTTTACTAATATCAGTAAACCCATTTTTATCTAATATCTTTTTTATGGTATCTAAAGATAAATACATATCAGAGGTACAAATAACTTTTTTATTACATGACAAGGCTAATTGATATAGATTAAAAGCAGTTTTCCTTCTTTCACAAAATCTAATTTCTAATTCAATTTCCAGCTTTTTTAATTTATTCAAGATTTTACCATCAATATAATATACATTACTAATTACATCATATATATCATCCAATGTTATTTCTTGAATATCTGGATTTTCTTCATATTGCTTATTTCTAGCTAAAGCCTCACTTATTTCTCTCATTTCAGAGAAGTCGACACCATTAGATACTTCTTTTCTATACTCCTTATCAAGAATTTTAAATAAGTCTAATGGTTTTAAAAATGGTCTAACAACTAAGGTATCAAAAATATCAAAACTTACAACTTTAACATTATTATCCATTATTTTTGCATGCAATCGATCTAATCTATTGTCCCATTTTGAAACAGCACTTGAAAAGAATCCAGAATTAAAAATTTCTTTTTCATTGTCACAATAATTGTTCATTAATTTTTCTAATGAATTCTTATCTGCTTTAGATACTTTTTTAGCATTTCTAATATATCCTCTGTGCATATTAGCATATAATCTTTTCCAATTATTAAAGTTTCCTTCATATTTATCAAAAACCTTCATCTCTTTTAAGAAGTTTTCGACAAAACCAAATGATGTTATTAAATCATTAATATTATTTGTTTCCTTTTTAACACTAATATCATTAATAGAAGTACTCGTTACACCATGTTTGCAGTAAAATAAACACTCGTAATCAACCTTAGTAACTTTTTTAGCAAAATAGAACAATACAGTCGAAAAGGCAAAGTCCTCGGTCATTAATAGTTTTTTATTTATTTTACTATAATATGGTTCAGCTTTTTTCCATAATTTCATTGAATATAATTGATTACAACCCGTATGCCAAGAAAAATTTAAACCTTCCTGTCTAAAATACTCTTTTAAGCATTCCTCCCCATTCAACTCTTTAAAATTAGTTTCAATAAGATAGTTAGCAATCATGTAGATTATTCCCTTCATATATATGATAAGAATGTATAAAATGAAAAAGACAATTCTAGGTCATTGTGACTTAATTTGTCTTTTTATTATTTAGTATCAATCTCACTACTGGCTTACTAATGTTAAAATATTCATATATTTTTTATTTGCTGTTTAATTCAATTTTTATTTCTTCTATTATATGACCAATGTTGCCTTCACCAGCATATTTATTCATATCAAAGAAGTTGTCATTTATATCAGTCCATTTAAGCTTATTAACTTCTTCTATTAAGAGAACATCTTTATTTAATATACCATAGTATACTTCAATTGATTTACCCATAGTAATATATTCAATATTCATAAAATGAACTAGAGAAATATCATCATTATTTATATTAGTTTCTTCTCTTAATTCTCTATACGCTTCATTTAAACTATCATTTTCTTTTTCAATCTTACCACCAACTAAGTTAAACATACCTTTGTATGGCTCTTTGGTTCTTTTACACATTAGTGTTTTATTTAAGTCTTTACTAAAAACCACTATTACATTATATTTTTTCATTTTAACGCCTCGGTGTTATTATAACATATTTAAAACTAGATTTATACTTTTTATCAAGGAGAGTCTGTTAATGCTATTTTGTCTTATCACTATTATCTTTTTTATCATTGAAATTACTTCCATTCCTAGATACATATCAACGCTTACTCCAAAACACATACCTAGACTCATTCTCGTAAATATATAGTTTTTTAGCTAGCTGTTTTTGAGTTAAATTATTGTTATTTCTATAAACTTATTACTTTATTTATTTATTTATTTTCAAATCATTCTTTGCATTCAATTGTAAAAACAATATTAGGAATCATAATTATGCAAATAAATATAAATTCAAAATATATTGAATTATTCCATATTTTACTTCTCCAATCGGACAAAAAGCCTTTTTATCTAGCAAATTACTAAGTTGTAATTTTTCAATCGAATTGTGTTTGCCAGTTTTCATCTTCAATTGCTTTAAAACACATCCTAATTTGTTCAACGTTACTTTTTTCTTCTGCTAAGTTATCCGGTATTTCATCTAATGAAAAATATTTAATCTCTGTTGTTTCTATATTTTCAGTAAATTTTCCACCTATAACATTACATAACACAAATATTTTACATACGCCATAAGCATAGTGTTCAAAAAACTTTTTTTCATTAATAAATGGTTTTTTCTTTTTTGAAGTTAAAGTACAAATACCACTCATACCCTTTTCCTTGGAATCATTTATAGCGTATTCTAATAGTTCTTTTCCAATTCCTTTACCTTTAAAACTTCCTGCTACCCATAAGCAATAAATATATTCATAGTTTTTCCTGATATAGGTACCCAAGCTGTTTCTATTGGTTCATATTCTATAAATGTTTTGCCTCTAGCATTTAGTTTTCTAAATACATAGCCATCTTTTAATTTACTTTTAATCCATTCTTTTTAATTAGTTATTTTTATATTATGGTTCTAACTATGTATGCTAATACTGTGGCAATGGTTAAACTATAAATTGTTTTTTTAGGATTCATATATAACACTAAAACAGTTCCTATAAAAAGTAATAAATCAATAATGCTATTTATATCAAAATACCATATGCCTATATCAAATGATGATAATAACATAGCTAAAAGTATTATACTACTAATTAATAATGAGATTTTTCCTTTTCCTTTAGCGTACCAGCAAATATAAGCTAAGATCGGTGATATTAGGGTTATTCCATACCAAATCATCATATAGCTTTTGGGATTGAAGTCACTAAAATAAATTGTATACAGATGATAACTTACTGTCATACCTATAAAAAATGAAAATACATTTAAACTAGCTTTGATTGGTGTTCTTACTTCATTTAAAAACTCTTTCATATATTTTACCTTTAATAAGTTATCTAATCTTTTTAATAGAATGTCCGATAACTGTTTTAGTCTATTTATATCATACTTTCTTAGGTCACTTAAATAAATTTCATGATATAGTCTTGCATCTGTCATATCTAATTCATAGCCATTTTCTTTCATATATTGATGTATTAGATTAACTTCTATTGTTCACTATCATAGTTGTCAATATGCATACCTTGAATACAAATACATTCATCATCTGTTTAATCATTATTATTTATATTTTTAATTCAAGGCCATCATCAGGAACAATTATATTACTAATATTTTTTTCTTCTAATGTCTTTCTAGTGTCATCATTTAAATGACTTACTACAAATGTACAGTTTGGATATTTATTGGCTAAATATTCAATATCATTTATTCCTTGGTGCTTATTTGTACCATTAATTAACATACAATCGCAAAATAGATATTTACATGTTTTGGTCATTTCTTCAACAGTTGAACATAAAGCTGTATCTCCAGTAAAGCCAACTTTATTACTTTCATTATCTATAATATAACCAAAGCATGGTTTAAGTCTTCCATGATCTACTAACACCTTTTTAACTTGGTATTTTTCAACACTAAATTCATCTTCAAAATTATATTCAACTGTTAATTCTTTAGATATTAAATTAAATACTTGAGGAAAAGCTAGTTCACCTATTTTATTTATTTTTTCTTCACCCTGCTTATCGCAGTATACATTTACTTTTTTATTATCACTTTTGGATTTATTTAGTAAATAAAATGGCATATCAAAATAATGATCCCCATGAAAATGAGTTATTAAAATATGTTCTATAGAACTTGGTTCTATATTAAACCTATATAAATACTTACAAGCCCCATTTGGAATATCTACCATTATACTATCATCAATTAAATAACATGCACTGTTATATTTAGTCCACATACTACCTGATCCAATTACCTTTACTTTCATTTTTGTATCTCCTTATTTTTTACTTTTCATATATTATAAACTATTTTTTATAATTTAGAAACTCCACTTTTAACTTATCATATACTTTAGTTTTCATTTTTGATTTTTTCTTTAGTTTTTCAAATTCTTTTTCTAATAATATAAACTCTTCTCTTGCACTCATGGCATGGTCTGATATGCATAATTTCCCTATAAAATTAGAAAACATAAATCTATAAATAAATGCATATAAATTCTTTTTGTTAACGCAATTTTCATATTCACCTTTAGGAAGTATTTCATAGCCAAGTTTTTTTAAGACATCATATTCTTCAATTATAGCATCCATAATTAATAGAGAATATTCTTTATCCTTCTTTAGTAATTTTAAATTACCATTTGTTTTATAACTAGCAAATACAAGAGGAAGAACAGCACAAGCATGTGCTTTAAGATAACCATTCATTTTATTTTCTATAATTACTTTTATTTTTGTTTCTTTAAATATAGATTTTATAAATTCATTACTTATATCTTTACCATCTACTCTTCCAATTTTAATTTTATTTAGACAAATAGAATTTATATAACCATCATACTTTTTACTAGCAGCCATGAAAAAAGGAAAATAACACATTCTTATTTTTTAAGTTCATATACTTTTCTACAGATATATTATTACCTACAAATACTATATTTTTACTTTTGTTATTTTCTATAATTGGAATAATACTATCTAGAGATGAAAATCTCAAAACTATGAATATTACATCATTACCTTTTTTTCTAGAGTGTGCTAAATTTGATCCTAATACGCCAGCGCCAATAATTAATATTCTCATTTTAAATCATTACTTTTAAAGTTATAGTTTTTATGCGAATTAACTTATCTGTCTTTTAAATTAATATCCATAATAGCTAACTAAATAGTTATATATAAATTATACTATAAATAGTTAGTTTTTTCTATAATTGTGTTAAGTAACATAGTTTGTAAATATGCAAGTTGATATTAGTATTTTTTTACGAGTGTAGAAAAAATAATTTTTTTAATATATAATTAGATTAAATAATGGAGGAGTTAATATGAATATCAATAATATTTTGTTACCTAATGAGCAAATCTTATATAAAGGAGTTGCTGATTCTAAAAAAGTAAATAAGAATATTGGTGGATTAATACTGATAACAGTGTTTTGCCTAATTTTGTTTTTGGCTTTTCTTGATATGAGTGAATTTAATTTTGGTGCTTTCATTGGTATTATTATAGTATTTGGTGTAGCTATATATAGTTTCATTTATAATTTGTTTTTGAAAGGTAATAAAGTAAGTGGTCAATACTATTTTATTACTAATAAAAGAGCAATTATATATTCAAGTAAGAAGGATGAATATATAATTGGCTATTTAAATAGATTTGATGAATTCAGAGTTGATAATGAAAAAAATAATTTTGGTGATGTTTATATGGCAATTGCCCCTAAAAAAAGTGGTGATGTTAATCAGGAGTTATCAACAGTAGCTAATAATTTATTTAATAAAGATAAAAGTGATATGCCTATTATTATTTTTGAAGCAGTAGAAAATCCTTATCAAGTATTGAAGATTGCTAAAAGAGAAAGAATAAATTTAGCTCCAGAAAAAAAGCTTTTTAATGATTCTAAAGATGGTCAACATAAAATAAAAATTGGTGGAATGAGAGTTACTGTTTATGATAATCCTATATGGGTTAAATTTATATATGTTGTTGCTGTAATACTACTATTAGCATTTCCTATTTACAATATGATAAATATGCTTAAAATATGGACTAGTTATAAAAAAACTACTGCTACTATTGTAAGTGTAGAGAAAAAAGTTGGTGAAGACGTAAAATATTTTGTAGATATATCATATGTTATAAATTCCAATAATTATGAAGGCATTATTACAAATGATAAATGTTATCTAAAATCGACTCAAAACCTTACTGATAGTACAACTAGTTGTCGTAAATATGATAAGAAGTTTAGAAAAATGAAAATTAATGATAAGATCTATGTCTATGTTAGCCCCAATAATCCAGTAGATGTAGAATTTGCTCCTACTTTAATTGATGGTGGCAATCTCATTCTTTTACTTTTTGGTCTATTATGTAGTGTTGGTGTTATTGCTATGATTAAAGTGAAAATAGAAGAAAGAAAAAAGCATTAAAAATATTTATTGATGGTGCAGACAATACAAAAATAATGGATAGCAAAATAGTTTTTGAAGGAGACAAAATATACATTCCAATAAAAACATTTGCTAAACAGGTGGGATATGAAGTGTTTGATGGAGAATACAAACAATCATACATAGAAGACAAAAACAAATGTTATATAAAAAATAAAGATGAGGTTACCTCATATGTGTTAGATTCTAATCAGATTTATAAAAAGATAATTACAACAAATGAAGTAAGTAATTACGAATATTTTGAAATTGATGAACCAGTAAAAAAAATTAATGGAGAATTATATGCATCTATAAATGGTATATCAAATGGATGTAATGTAGCAATTTCATACAACAAAGAAAATAATAAAATAGATATATATACATTTTCAAAATTAGTAACATCATATACGGCTCAAGGTACAAAATTCGAAAAAACTTCGGCACTTGTAGGTGAAGATGTTAATTATAGTAATCAAAAAGCAATATTATATGGAATGATGGTTGTAAAAAATGATGAGAAGAAATTTGGAGTCTGTGATTTAAAAGGGCAAACTATAATAGGTACAAAATATAAAAGCATAAAATTTATCGAATCATTAAAAAGCTTTATAGTTAAAACAGATGATAATAAAGTTGGAATAATAACATATGAAGCAACCCCTATAATTCCACCAGAGTATGACAATATAGAGCAAATAAATAATCAACTATACTTAGTGGCTATAAACAAAAAATTTGGAATAATAAATAAAGAAGGAAAAACAATAGTATATTCAGAATACGACCAAATAGGTGTTGACGCTACTAAATATCCTTCTATAGATAATCAATATATAATGCTAGATAAATATATTCCTGTCATGAAAGATAAAAAATGGGGAATGTATAACACAGATGGGCAAGAGGTTTTAGGTTTGGAATATGATGAAATAGGTTGTACAGAAAAGTATAAATCTATAGCAGACCCTGTAGTCGTAATACCAAAATATGAACTAATTGTTGCAAAAAAGAATAATGCATATGGATTAGTTGATGGAACAGGAAAAACAAAAATACAATTTGCACTAAAAAACGTTTATTCAGTATTAAGTGCAGGAGTGAATAAATATTATATGGTATATGAAGGCAAGGAAATTAATATAGAAGACTACCTTGAACAAAATAAATAATAAAAAAATAGTGTGCTATAAGCACATTATTTTTTTGCAAAAAGCAATTGTTCTAAAACACAAAAACAAGAATACAAATGTAAAAGAATAATTATAAAAAACTAAAGGAGGTCACAATGGAAAAAATAAATAAAATGGAAAGAAGTAAACAAGAGCAAAACATAATTAGAATAGTAAAAGGAAGTCTTTTTGCAATTATATTAACATTTATTTTTTTATTTATATTTGCAACAATACTAACATATTCTAATATACCAGAAAGTACAATAACACCAATAGTAATTATAATAACAGCTATAAGTATTCTAATAGGGAGCGCAAAAAGTACAAGAAATATAAATAAAAATGGTATGATAAATGGAGGCATGGTAGGATTAATATATATAACTTTTTTATATGTTTCATCAAGCATAGTGTTTTCTGGACTTCAGCTAAGCCTCAAGTCCATAATAATGATAATTTCAGCAATCTTAGCAGGGATAATAGGAGGAATAATAGGAGTAAATTTCACAATTGGGGACAGTCCCTAATTGTGAAAAAAATATTTTGAAAATTTCAAAAAATGTATTGACAATTTGTAATAAATTTAGTATACTAAGGAAGTCGTAGGAAATGGGCGCATAGCTCAGCTGGGAGAGCATCTGCCTTACAAGCAGGAGGTCATAGGTTCGAGCCCTATTGCGCCCACCATTTTTTTGGCCCGGTAGTTCAGTTGGTTAGAACGCTAGCCTGTCACGCTAGAGGTCGTCGGTTCGATTCCTTGAAATATTTAGGGATTATGTATACTTTCA
>OIYS01001302.1_pt1 | contig 13032 bp, 10 predicted proteins | sample 1588271 | NCBI WGS metagenome assembly OIYS01 (sample SAMN03283286) | human gut metagenome | biome: human-associated habitat; material: feces | host: Homo sapiens | place: Peru | collected 2012
ACATATTCGCAGCCTGAAGTACAAGGGCCAAGGATACAAATACGCTGATTTCAAACTCTTTTGAAAAAGCAGTATGGGTACCCTTAGATTTCTGCGCCCTTTTTCAGGCAGGCAGCATCGGGAGTCCTTTTCGCCAGCGTAGTTGTGTCCCTTGGACCGCAGCAGGCGGAAAGGACTATTTATGTTACGTCAGTGGCTTTGCTATGTAGCAGCGTATCCGTGATCTCTGAATTTTTGACTTTCAACCCAAATTCAAAAATTCAAAGGAGATCACAAAATGTCAAACATCACAAACCTAAAGAACTACTCGTCCTTTGTGAAGGAATGCCGTTTCTTTTACTGCCAAACTGTATTTGATGGTGATTGGGATGGCAGAGAAAAATTCATAGTTTCCTCAGACACAACTGAAAATGAGCTGTGGATGAAGTATCCAGAGATAATGAAGGCTTTGTCTCCTTGCATGTTCTGTAACGCTGCTTGCGGAGATATTTATGCAGAAAGCCTCAAGAACATAAACAAGTTTAGAAAACGGAGCTCAAATACGATTGATTTTGGAGCAATTGAGGTTTTAGAAGATCAGATGGACATTGAGGCACCCGAATTGGGCATAAGACTGATCTTATCAGAGGTGCTATCCGTTTGTACTCCACTTCAACGTGAACGTATTCAAAAATACTACATTGAAGGAATGTCTCTAAGCGAAATAGCTGAAGGCAAGAATATTTCTACTGTTCAGCAATCCATAGATGCAGGAATTAAGAAAATGAAAAATTTTTTTGGAGTAGACCCATAAAAACACCCCTTCTAATTCCTTACTTAGTGAAAGGGTATTTCAAGCTATCCGGATAAGCGTTCCCTTACTTAATCTTGAAAGGAACAAATGAAATGAACGAAGAGAAAAAAGTAAAATATGGAGAAATCTATTTCTATGATTTCGGCGAGCATGAAGGCTCCATTCAAAATGGCCTACGTCCGGCAGTCGTCATACAAGATAATAAGCTAAATGATCATGGCCCAACGACGATCATTGCCGCCATTACTTCAGTAACAAAAAAGCTATACCTCCCTTCACATATTTTGATTGGTGAACAGTTTGGGCTCACAAAGCCGTCAATGATTCTTCTTGAGCAAGTTGCTTGTGTGAATCAGAAAGATCTTGGGAACTTTGTGGGAGCCATCAACAACGAGAAAATAAAGCGTGCAATCCGTTGCGGACTGAAAAAAACATTTGGATTGTGGGATTATGCACCGCGCGGAGACGCAGATGTTAGATGTTTGTGCCCCAAATGCTTGCAGGACTATATTCACTCCAACAAATATATTGTGAAAAGGCTCGATCCGTTTGCCGCTGCCAAAGAGCAGTGTGACAAGTGTGATTCCAATGGATACGACTATATCCTTATTCCCCGCAAGGTCGAATTGAAAGATCAAATGTGTAAATCTCAAATTCGCACATTTGAGATGGAGGCAGCAAATGAATAAGCTAAATGCAGTCAGAATAATCACCTATCCCCAAAACGTTGGAACCACAACTACCGGGTTGCTCCATAAGCAAAGAGGCTGCATTTATAGCAAATCACAGGATGAATACTATGCGGGAAAAGAGGCGCGACATGGAAAAATTGTATACGCGTAGAGAAGCAGCCTCTATGCTTGGTATAAGCCTAACATCGCTTGATACCGCAAGAAACACGGGTGCTATTGCCTTTATTCAATACGTTCCAAATGGCAGCGTCTTCTTTACAGAAGAAGCTCTCCAGGAATATATAGCAAAACACACATACCAAGCGAAGCCTGAAGAACGACGGGTGACATACCGAAAACCGTGGGCACATAAGTAGTTGTTCCGTTTCAGTGTTATTGGATCGTCTCAATGAAAGGAGAGCACAATGCCAAGAAAAAAGAAAGTAATTCCTGAATACGGAACTTGTATAAGAAAAGGAATTGAGTATTATCGGACAAGAATTGTTGACTCTGACGGTAAACGTGTTTCGCTCTATGCCAGACCCCCCGAGGAGTTGTATGAAAAGGTACAAGAGGCTGAACGGCTTATTGCGGAAGCATCTTTTAGAAAAGAGAATCCGACAGTCAACGAATACTGTGAAAAATGGTTGTTGATTCAAAAAGGTCGTCTCAGAACCACCACATACACGGACTATAAGTGGAAGGTTAAAAAGTATATCCAGAAACCGCTCGGAAACAAATATATGACCGATGTAATCCCGGATGACATAAATCTCGCTATACTTCCCGCGTTAAGTATGTCGGAATCCGTATATCGCTCAACGCAGATGCTATATAAACTGATTTTCACAGCGGCAGAAGATAGCAACGTCATAAAAAAATCCCCCTGTTCAAAGCTATCAGCTAAGGGAGGAAAACCGCAGAAAGTCAAAAAAGCATTGTCTGATGAACAAGTCGAGAAGTTACTAACGGCAATTAAAGATCTGCCGCCATATGTGTTTGTTATGATAGGATTGTATTGTAGGTTAAGGCGTGAAGAGATTCTCGCACTTCAATGGGATTGTGTCTTTCTGGATGTCCCAGCCCTGTATTTGTCTGTAAAAAGAGCGTGGCATACAGAGCACAATCGTCCGGCAATACTGGATGAGCTGAAAACAAGTGCAGCCAAAAGAGATATACCCATACCTCCGCCGTTAGCTGATTGCCTTAAAGAAGTAAAGGCAAAGAGCCAATCTCCATTTGTGGTCGCAAACAGAGATGGTGAGCCTCTTTCCCACACTCAGTTCCAACGCGTCTGGAAGTATATAGTGACAAGGAGCAATAAGGAACGCACCTACGTGAGGTATGTGAACGGTCAAAAAATCAAGCACACAGTCACACCGGTTCTCGGTGAAAAGGCTCCTCATAATGGCACGGTGGTGTACAGCTTGGATTTTCAAGTGACGCCGCACCAGTTGAGGCATACATATATCACGAACCTGATATATGCTAGGGTAGATCCCAAAACTGTTCAGTACCTGGCCGGTCATGAAAACAGCAAAATTACAATGGACATATATGCTAAGGTGAAATACAACAGCCCCGATGCGCTGTCCACCATTGTAAATAACGCATTCAACAACATGTACGCGAAAGCGGAGTAACCTGTTGAGGAGCCGAATAATATCGGCTCATCTTCTTGTCTCTTGAAAAAACAATCAGCTTGTGCTATATTATAAAAACCTAAGGGAAACAAGCACCATACGAGAACTGGAGCTTCACGGGGACAACCTAAGGGACAACCCAATGGCATAACCCTTAAAAACCTTGATAAATAAAGGATTTTGGAGTCTAAAACTTTCAGAAGTACGGTCTCAAAGCCGCTCGTCGCGCACCTCAGTTCTCCAAGAGATAAATTTATATATCTCAAGCACTCGCTCCCGCGGGTGCTTTTCTTTTTTTCGATTTTCCCCTTTTCTCGGTGTGTCTCTTCTTTTGATGTGTTTATTTCGATACAGTTATTCTTTCGACCTTTCTCTCTGCACCTTTTCAGCAGTGCATTTACTTACGGATATGCGCATGCCCATTCCCGTGACTGCACAAATAGAAAAGCCCGCTGCCGCCGAAAGGCGGTAACGGGCAAAATCAAATATATAATGCAAATTTCCGCACGCAAAGAAAACAGACCGTGCTTGCGAGGAATGTTCATATGAGCAAGAAACGCGCTGCACATATGCGAAAAATCTGCGCATAAAGGAAACATCTGCACGCGCACAAAGGTTGCTGTGCGGCTGTGCTGTCATGCTCTTTTCCCGCTTGCCTCGCCGACGGCGATATCGCCGTCAAAATCAAGCAGGTCGGAGAGGATATAGCTGCTGACGAACATTCCCTCGGGGGTGAGGAAAACTCTGCCGTCCTCGCGCTTCATATATCCGCCCTTTTCGTACTGCGGCAGACGTGAGCCGTAGAGTGCGTCAAAATCGCGTCCGAACAACTCGCGGAATTCGCCGAGGTCGATACCGTACGATGTGCGCAGGCGGAGCATCACGTACTCACCTATGCGGTCGTTCGGACCGACGGTATACTGCTCATCAATGATATCATAGCTGCGCTCGGGGTGCTCCATAGCGCTGATATACCGCTCGGTATCGCGGCGGAACGAGAAGCGGCATGAGCCGAGATAGGAATGCGCGCCCGGACCGAGTCCGAGATATTCTCCCGGCTGCCAGTACCTGATATTATGGCGGCATGCGTAGCCGTCGCGGGCAAAGTTGCTTATCTCATACTGATTATACCCGCGAGAAGCGAACAGGTCTATCGAGTCAAGGTACATATCCGCGACCGTATCGTCGTCGGGCAGTGCGAGCTTATGACGATTGCGCGCCATGGGCGTTCCGTCCTCGAGCTTGAGGCAGTAAAACGAGATGTGCTCGGGGTCGAGATCGGTCACCGCATCGAGCGTATCACGCAAGCTGTCGGGCGTTTGCAGCGGGATGCCGTACATGATATCGAAATTGATATTATCAAAGCCCGCGCGGCGCGCGTCGTTATAGCATAAGACCGCGTCGTTCCATGTATGTATGCGCGAGAGCTCGTGCAGCTCCGCATCGGAGGCAGACTGAACGCCTATCGAAAGACGGTTGACCCCTGCCTTGCGGCACTTTTTGAGCTTCGACATATCGGCTGTCGCGGGGTTGCACTCCATGCTCACCTCCGCGCTGCGTGAGACGTTGAAATTCTCGTACACGCAGTCAAGCAGCGTCGTCAGCTGCTCGGTCGGCAGAACGGTAGGCGTACCGCCGCCGATGTAAACGCTGTCTATCTCTCTGCCGCGCAGCGACGGAGCGTAATCCTCCATATGCAGCGCCATGGCGTTGATAAACCTCTCATAGTCCGACTCGCCCGCATTCGAGTAAAAGTCGCAGTAGGCGCACTTACTCATACAGAACGGGATATGGAGATAAAGACCTATTTTGTTTTCCATACTGTCACATCCTTTTGACACGGGCGGGATCATTCCTCGTCCATCTTGAGCACCGCCATGAACGCCTCGGGCGTAACCTGTACCGAGCCGAGCTGACGCATCTTCTTTTTGCCTTCCTTCTGCTTTTCGAGCAGCTTCTTCTTTCTCGTGATGTCGCCGCCGTAGCACTTTGCAAGAACGTCCTTGCGCAGCGCCTTAACCGTTTCGCGGGCGATTATCTTGCCGCCGATAGCTGCCTGTATCGGTATCTCGAACAGCTGACGCGGGATGTTCTCCTTAAGCCGCTCGGCGATCTTTCTCGCGCGGGCGTACGCCTTCTCCTCGTGAACGATGAATGACAGCGCGTCGACTATCTCGCCGTTGAGCAGGATGTCGAGCTTGACGAGCTTACTCGGCTTATAGCCGTCGAACTCGTAATCAAGCGAAGCGTAGCCCTTGCTGCGGCTCTTGAGCGCGTCGAAAAAGTCGTAGACTATCTCGTTCAGCGGCAGCTCGTAATGCAGCTCGGCGCGCTTTCCGTCGAGATATTTCATGTCCTTATAGATGCCGCGCCGATCCTGACACAGCTCCATTATACCGCCGACGTAATCGGTGGGCGTGATGATGCTTGCGCGCACCATCGGCTCGCTTGCCACCTCTATCTCGTCGCCCGACGGGTAGTTTGACGGGTTGTCGATGTAAACGGTCTCCCCGCCGCGCTTGTCTATCTTATAGATAACGCTCGGTGCAGTGGTAATAAGGTCGAGATTGAACTCGCGCTCGAGCCGCTGCTGGATTATCTCCATATGCAGCAGTCCGAGAAAGCCGCAGCGGAAGCCGAGGCCGAGCGCAGCGGAGGTCTCGGGCTCGTAGGAAAGTGCGGCATCGTTGAGCTGCAGCTTTTCGATAGCCTCTCTCAGATCGCCGTAGCGCGCCCCGTCTGCAGGATAGATACCCGAATAGACCATCGGCAGCGCGCGTTTAAAGCCGGGAAGCGGCTCTGCCGTACCGCCATCCGCGAGCGTTACCGTATCGCCGACGCGCGTCTCGCTCACCGTCTTTATCGACGCGGTGAGATAGCCGACGTCGCCCGCCTCGAGACTCGGCTTTTCGTCGAGCCCGAACGGCGACATCATTCCGACCGAAACGACCTCGAACTCGCTGCCCGTGCTCATCATACGTATGCGGTCGCCCGCCTTTACCGAGCCGTCGAAAACGCGGATGTAAACGACAACACCGAGATAGGAATCATAGTACGAATCGAATATCAGCGCCTTGAGCGGAGCGCTGCTGTCTCCTTCCGGAGCGGGGATATCGGTGACGACCTTTTTCAGTACCTGCTCGATATTGAGTCCGTTTTTCGCCGACACTGCGGGGCAATCCTCCGCGGGAATACCGATAACGTCCTCTATCTCCTCGCGCACCCGCTCAACATCGGCGGACGGCAGATCTATTTTATTTATGACGGGAACTATCTCGAGATTGTTGTCGACCGCGAGATATGCATTAGCCATCGTCTGCGCCTCGATGCCCTGCGTTGCGTCAACGACGAGCAGCGCGCCCTCGCAGGCGTTGAGCGCACGCGACACCTCATAGCCGAAGTCGACGTGACCGGGAGTGTCAATGAGATTAAAGAGATACTTCTCCCCGTCCTCCGCCGTGTAATTCAGACTGACCGCGCGCGCCTTGATGGTTATTCCACGCTCGCGCTCGAGATCCATATTATCGAGCAGCTGGTCCTCCATCTCGCGTGAGCTGACGGCACCCGTCGCCTCGAGCAGACGGTCGGCAAGCGTGCTCTTGCCGTGATCTATATGTGCTATTATCGAAAAATTACGAATATGACTGCGATGCTCTGCGTTCATATATCAGGTTATTACCCTCGCTTTGTATAAGCTTCCTTTCGGGTGGAATTATCGCCGCTGATGGATGCGCCCGAGCGGGCACCAAGCGGCAGTTTTCCGCTCTGCCCTGCCATGCGGCGATACGCGTTTCGCACGGGCGGGTGAAAAAACGATGTGCGGCGATATTTTTTATCATTTTATTATACAATAATTTCCCGAAAAAATCAATATTAAAATTGCGTCGCTCTCGCCGCGAAAACTGCGCGGTACACAGCGCCGAAATGTAAATTTTCGCATGAAGGCGACTCAGTCGTGAGATACTATTGATAAAACGACAAATAAGTGTTATAATTATCTTGACCGTGTAACGGATACGGAGAAAAACGACGGGAGGGATGAGCGCTTGTCCGATGAGCAGAACAAAAACAAACTCACCGATGCGGAAAAGACCGCGGAAATAGAGCTGCTCTCCCGCAGTGCGTTTGAACGCGCGGTCGGAAAATCCCGCCGCCGTCTCGGCCGCAAAACGGCTATTTACATTGCCCTGCTCTCAGGGTTCTGCATAGCGCTCGCCGTCGTGCTGTTCGCCGTCTTTTTCCGCGTAAAGCGTGTGACGGTAACGGGGCTTACGATGTACGACGACTGGCGCATCATCGATGCCTCGGGAATAACGCTCGGGCAGAATTCCTACTCGATCAGTCGGGCATCGGTCGAAAAGGCGATAACCGAGAGCTTTCCGTACGTGAGCGCAGTAACGGTGCGGCACCCGTCGCCGGCGGTGATAGAGCTTGCCGTGGTCGAGCAGAAAGCGGCTTATTATTTCACCCTCGACGGTGAATACTACATTCTGTCCGACTCGCTGCGCGTGCTCGAGATAGTTTCGGACGAGGAGCTGATGCAGAACCGCCACCCGGACCTGCTGCGCATCCGCCTGTCGGGAATACGCCGCGCGGTCGTCGGTCAGCAGCTCGGCTTCAAGAGTGACGGCAGCTACCGCTATGCCCGCCGCACACTGCAGATCTTTGCCGAATGCACAATGACAAAGTACATCTCACTCATTGATTGCTCGGATAAATTCGGCGTTTTCTTTATCTACGACGACCGTTATCGCATAGTCGTCGGCGATACGGATAACCTCGAAACAAAGCTGACCTACGCCTCCGCCATAATCTCCGATCTCGGCAGCGACGGGCGCGGAATAATTAACGTTGACAGCGGCGCGGCTTTTTACATCGCACAGAGCGAGCTTGAGCCGGCTTGACACACGAATTATGTAAATTTTTTGTTAACTTACGAGAAATTATCCTTAAAACCGTTGAAAATCAGAGCAAAAAATTATATTATTATTGTATATAGGCAGATTGTATGTTCCGCGCGGAATAATACCCGCCGGGCGTTCTCTCCGGCTGTATATAATCTCTCCGCCGAGGGGCGTATTTATTCGTGTCGGCGGCACGTCTGAGGGCGTACCTACACATATGTGCACCGCACACCCACGCGGTCGCACGTGAGCGTCGGACATGCCGACGCAGACAGCAGCGCTGCATAGGCGGCGCATGAATATTGATAATCGATTTACCAAGGAAACATAAAGAAATAACGGAGGAAAGAAAAATGCCATTTGAACTCGAAGACAGCTACGAAAGCGGTGTGGTAATAAAGGTAATAGGTGTCGGCGGCGGCGGAAACAACGCCGTTAACCGTATGATAGCAACCAATATCCGCGGCGTTGAATTCATCGTCGTAAATACAGATAAGCAGGCTCTGCTCCAGTCAAGCGCCGAGATTAAGATCCCGATAGGCGAGAAGATAACCAAGGGTCACGGCGCGGGTGCAGACCCCACCGTAGGCGCTAAGGCAGCAGAAGAGAATCTCGAGGAGATAACCAACGCACTCAAGGGCGCGGACATGGTATTTATCACCGCCGGAATGGGCGGCGGTACGGGCACGGGCGCCGCTCCCGTAGTTGCTAAGGCAGCTAAGGATCTCGGCATCCTAACCATCGGTATCGTAACTAAGCCCTTCGCATTCGAGGGTCGCCGCCGTATGGAGTCTGCAGAGCGCGGTATCGCAGATATGCGCGAGAACGTTGACTCGCTCGTCGTTATCCCGAACGAGCGTCTGAAGCAGATATCCGAGACGAGAATAACTCTTGCTAACGCATTCGCGGAGGCAGACGATGTTCTCCGCCGCGGCGCACAGGCTATCAGCGATCTTATCAATAACCCCGGCTTTGTCAACCTCGACTTTGCCGATGTTACCGCAATAATGAAGGACGCAGGCTGCGCACACATGGGCGTAGGCTTTGCAACAGGTAAGGACAAGGCTACCGAGGCAGCTAAGATGGCTATCTCCAGCCCGCTGCTCGAGACCTCCATCAAGGGCGCAAAGGGCATTCTTATCAATGTCACCGCTTCCCCCGATATCGGACTCGACGAGTGCGAGATCGCCTCCTCTATGGTAGAGGAGGAGGCTGCTCCCGATGCAATGGTCATCTGGGGTACTACCTTCGACGCTTCGCTTGAGGACGCTATGAACCTTACGGTTATCGCGACAGGCTTTGATTCGGTCGACGGCGGCACTGCCGCAGCACGTCCCGTAAGCAAGCCCGCAGCAGCTGCTCCCGCATCCGCTCCTGCAGATGCAGAAGAGGATGAGAGTGACGCAAAGAAGGACGACGGTATTTCCGAGGAGGACTTCGGCGATATCATCAACATTCTTAAGAAGTCGAGAGGTCAGCACTGAGTCCGAGAGACCGGTTGCAAACACCGATTGCGAACACCGACAGCAAACATTCTCCGATGTACGGCTCACGTACATCGGAGTTTTTTTATGCGCATAACCCAGTACATCTCTAACACGACACACCACTCTATCCGTCACACCGTCAGTTGTCCGTCCGCCGCGCAGTCGGTCGTCCATCTGCTGCGCTGTCGGTCGTATCATCCGCAGCACTGTCAGTCATCCCATCCGCAGCGTCGTCCGACGAATATTCGTAAATGCGCAGCCGCAGCGCCTCTCCGGTGATAAAGTCCGCCTGCATTTCGAGCGGGTTTCCCGTTTTGGAGTCTATACGAACGGTCAGCATACCCATCGTTTCTACACCGTCGTCCGTACCGCTGTTGTTCCCGTCGCCTACGGTATTATCAGCTTTTTTGTCCACGCCGCCGTCGCTTGTGCTGACGTTACCGCCATTCAAGCCATCATTGACCCCGTTATCTGCACCGCTGCCACCGCCGCGTGAGCCGTTCGCAGTTTCGTCGGCGTGCCCGCCCGCAGAATCCGCATTTTTCGCAGAGCCCGCGCCGCCGGTTTCGGCAGCCGCACCGTCGGAAGCGGGCAGGCAGAGCGTTATCCGAGCTACATTGACGCTCCCCTCTCCATCCTCAAGATAGATATCGGTCATACGGGAGGCATCGAGCGCGGTAAGCGAAAACAGGGCGCGCACATCCTCAAGCACGCTCCCGCGCAGCGGCGAGCACAGCTCGCCGAGCCTGACCTCTCCCGCACCGTCATGCACCGAGATACACAGCCCCTTGAGCGTATCGGGTGCAAGGAATTCAAGCTCCCCCTCACCGGGCGCGGTCGCCGTGATACGTATATCCGCCCCGCTGTCGCCGAACCGCTCGCGGCACTCTGCCTCCGCCTTTATAGTAAACGGGTATTCCTGCCACCCTATCTCGAGCTTGGGCGATGCGCCGCAACCGAACAGCGACACAGGCAGCGCGGCAAGCAAAAGCAGCACAGACAGCCGCCGAACCGACCGATACACACAATCGGAAGGCAAAGGATTTGCCCGCGCAGAAAATACCCCACTCACATGCACAAAAAACGGGCACTGCGACCATGCGGATAGCAGCGTGCGCACACGCACGGAATGCGTCTCACGCGCCCACGAAAATCGCGCAAATAATGAAGAACCACCCTTACCGAAAAACATAAAAAATCCCTCCCCGAGCAAGAATATGCTCAGGGAGAGACATGTATTACTTATTTCGGCGTGCCCGCAAGCCCAATCATAAAACGGGAAGCAGCACGACGGTCTGCACGGCGGTACAGCTATGAGACCGTATCAGCCACGTCGATCGAATCGTGTCGACCTTACTGCCATTACTCAGCAGCCGTAGTTTCGGTCTGACCGAGATTGTCAAGGCAAGCGGAGCCGACATATGCCCTACCCGACTTATCGACAGCCTTACCCGATACGATACCGTTGACTACAAGAACAGCGACAAGCACGACAACGATACCCGCAGAAGTGCAGATAGCTGTTATTGAGTTCTTGCTGCGGAGCTGCTTAGCGGACATCTCCTTGATGCCTGCGGTCGCGATAGCTCTTACGCCGTCCTTTGCGGGATTGTGCTTTCCCTCCTCTGCGGAAACGCACTGAACGGGGGTAACAACGGTGCCGCGGTTATGGAACTTCATTATCTTAAGGGTGCTGTTTGTAGCCTGGAAAACGCATGCGCAGTTCTTACCGTTCTCATCCACCCATGTGAAGTAGTAGTTATCGGGATGGTCGAGATATGCGCAGCAGGAATAGAAATTGTCTATCTTTCCTGCGCGGAGCGCGTCCGCAAACTCATCCGAGAAGGGCTTGATAGCGGTCATATCGTCGATGGTGACGGGGGTAAACGTGTTCTTTACCTTCTTCGAGCCCTTTGCGTTGTAGACGGTCAGCATAGTAAACTTACCCGCCTTAACGATATAGGTATACGAAATATTCACGTATCTCCACGTTAGCGGGATAACGAACTTACCGAACGCCCAGCAATAGAACAGCGGTATAAAGATGATAAGTCCTATCGCGCCGAGACCTATCGCAAAAAGAAATACGATAAATACAAGCGGCACAAAGATATATGCGAGTGTCATCAGCACGCGCTTAGCCTTATACGAGCCCTCGACATATTTGTCAATGGTAAGCTCGTCAAAGTTTGTCATTTCGTTGGTTGTGAGAGCCATTTGTTATGACCGATCCTTTCTTAGCCACGGATAATGCACGCACACCGCGACCCAGTCGCAGTAATGCTATTCTGCTACATATTATATCACACTGCTTTGCAAAATGCAATATGTTTTCCACAGTCGGTGCAAATTTTTGCGCGGGGAAATTAATGAAAATATATAAATAATTGAAAAATCCGATGCGATGTGATAGAATATCGGTATGAAATACGTCGGAGACGGGGGAAAGGCTATGACAGATACATGTTTGCTGCGCGATGCCGTGACGCACTCGATAGATAAGCTGACGGCAGAAGGTAAAACGGCGGGCTGCGCGGTGCGCGTGATGCTGCGTGGGGAGACGGTGCTCTCCTGCGAGTTCGGGCTTTCCGATATCGGGGCGGGCACGCCGCTGCGCGCGGATTCGGTATTCCGCCTCGCCTCGATGACAAAGCCGATAGTTGCCGTCGCCGTGCTGCTCTGCGAGCAGCGGGGATTGCTGTCACTCGGCGACCGACTGTCCGATCACCTGAGCGAATTTTCGCACATGTATATCGCGGAGTACGGTGAGCTCAGACCGCCGCTGCGCGAGATGACGCTGCTCGACCTCCTGTCTCACACCGCGGGCTTCGGCACCGATGTCGACGCAGCCGAGCTCGACGCGCAGATGACCGCTGCGGACGCGAAGTGCTCACGCGATTCGGCGTTGCGCTTCTGCGCGGAATACGCGCGCCTTGCATTCGACCCCGGCAGTCGGCGCGCGTACAGCCCCACTGCGGCATTCGACCTGCTCGCCGCAGCGGTCGAGCGCGCAAGCGGACGGAAATTTGAAGATTTCGTGCGTGATAATATCTTTCTCCCGCTCGGGATGCACGACACATCGTTCGAGCTGACCGATACCATGCGCGCCCGCCTCGTCGCCATGCACGACCGCAAAGACGGCAGAGCGGTCACGCAGCAAACCGAAAATATATTTACAGGCCATCCGCTCAGCTATCATTGCGGCGGCGCGGGGCTTGTCTCGACCGCCGACGATTATCTGCGCTTTGCAGAGATGCTGCGGATAGGCACAGTTCGCGACACCGCCGTGCTCTCCCGCAGCTCCGTTCTGCGAATGTGTACGCCCGTCTGCGTTCCCGCCGATGCGGAATGCCCGCCCGATGAAGTGTTCGGCTGCGGCGTTCGCGTAACGCTGCATGACAGAATTCTCCCGCACGGCTGCTTCGGTTGGAGCGGTGCATACGGAACGCATTTCTGGGTCGATCCGAAAAACGAGCTCGTCGCCGTGCTTATGCGAAATTCGCTCTATGACGGCGGTGCTGGCAGCAGCATTGC
>OIYS01001303.1_pt1 | contig 13015 bp, 11 predicted proteins | sample 1588271 | NCBI WGS metagenome assembly OIYS01 (sample SAMN03283286) | human gut metagenome | biome: human-associated habitat; material: feces | host: Homo sapiens | place: Peru | collected 2012
AGTGTTGGTTCAAGTAATACAGATGCTGGTGGATGGAGATTAAATTATTTTCCTATATTCAATAATATCAGTGATCCAATAAATTACTATTTTTTTAAAAATTTTGATCCAAGTACAGATTGTTTTACAGGTCGTGATGATGACGATAGTGGAGCATGTACGTTAAAGTGTAAAGCTCTAGGTGATGATGGAGACAGTGGCATTGATTGTGTTCAAAGCAATTGGAATACTTTAGCAACGACATCTGGCAACTATAGTACTAGTGATCCGGGAGTTTATTCAAACCAATACGTCTATAAAAGTGATTATAAATATACATGCTGGTCATATGGAACACCTGCTTTACATAGTAATAGTGATGGTACCACTAGTGTATATGTTACATGCCCAATTGTTTCCGAAATAGTAGGAACTATCGAAAATCACCCAACTCAAGCCAAGGTAAAATATCATGGTTTATTTTCAAAAGATGCAACAACTTCTAACAAAAATGTTAAAGATAGTAATATTAAAACTCAAGTTGATAAATGGTATGTAAGTAATATTTATGGGAAATATGACAGCAATAGTAATTTATTAGAAAATTATTTATCAGATGAAATATTTTGTAATGACAGAACATCAAATAGTAATGTTTTTCCGCTGGGGTCTAGGAATAGCTCATACGATTATGGAGCTAGCACGAGAAATGTAACCAATAAAAATCCTAGTTTTAAATGCCCAAATTTAAGTAATGATGGTTTTACTTTAAAAGCGAGTGGGGCAACAAGTATAGTAAAAGCAAGTGGATCTGGCAATAATGTGCTAAATTATCCAATAGGATTAATTACAATAGATGAAGCAGCATTTGCTGGTGGAAGTCAAGGATATATGAATCAAAAGTATTATTTATATACAGGTTCAAATTATTGGACAATGTCTCCGTATGATTTCAATAGCTATAATGCAAGTGCACGGGCGTTGATCATCACTGCCAATGGTGGAAGTTATGCTTACGGTGGTAATCAGGGCATTAGACCTGTCATTAATTTAAAATCGGACGTTTTATATGTGAATGGTATAGGAACAGAAAGTGATCCCTATATTATTACAATAAAATAGTTAAATATTATTTTGAATATACTTCTTTTGCAGCAATTTAAAAAAGACTTATGTCTTTTTTTCAATAATGAATATTAATTTTATGATTTATGTTATATAATAAAATTAGTTTATATAAAAAATTATATAAATGTTGTAAAGGAAAGATTTATGAATTATAAAGAACCAATTTTAACTGCTTTTTTAATATTTCCCATTTTAGCATTAATTTTTACATTACCATTTATTTTATTTCAATATCATAAATATGGGTCAATTAATAAATTTAGAAGTCTAATAATTTATTCATTTATATTATATTTATTAACGATCTACTTTTTAGTAATACTTCCTTTACCAAGTAGGGAAATGGTTGCTAATATGGCAGATCTAACACCCAATTTAATACCATTTCGTTTTATTTCCGATATGATAAAAGATTCTAAAATAATTTTAAATAATCCTAAAACTTATTTAAATATTTTTACTGATCCAGCTATTTATACCGTTTTATATAATATTTTAATGACTATACCTTTGGGTATGTATTTAAGATACTATTATAGATGTAGTTTAAAAAAAGTAATTGTTATTTCAGCATCAATATCGATTTTTTTTGAATTAACCCAACTTACCGGTTTGTATTTTATTTATCCAAAAGCTTATCGTTTATTTGATGTTGATGATATCATTTTAAATACACTGGGCGGAACAATAGGTTTTTCTTTAGTGAAGCTTTTTAAATTCTTACCATCTCGTGAAAGAATAGATGAAAAATCTTTATTAGTAGGCATGCAAGTTTCAGGATTAAGACGTTTTACTTTATTTTTATTAGATTCATTTTTATATTTATTTTTTACTCTTTTAGTTTATTATTTTATAAGAAAAACATATATTAAGTATATTACTTTTACTATTTATTATCTAATCATTCCTCTTTTTATTGGTAGAACATTAGGCTCAAGTTTTTTAAATGTTGATATTGATGCTAAATATAAAACCTTAAAAAATTTTATTAGAACAATTTTCTTATATTTTTATTATTACTATAGCTTTTTTATTTTTCTATCTTTGATAATTAAAATATATAATAATAGACCAGCTATAGGTTTAATGTTACTTGGGGCTTTAGGTGTTTATGTGTTATTTTATCCTATAAATATTTTTAAAGTATTAAGAAAGAAAAATACCTTTTATGATAAAATATTTAAAACAAAATTTATAAGTACCATAAAAATAAATAATGAAGAAGTTCAAGTTGATTAAAAAAGTAAAAAAATAGGAAAATTAAACATTCCTATTTTTTTTATACTCATACAATAAACTAGATAAAGGAGGAAAGAATAATGTTTAACCGTAAATGTGGTTGCAATCGTGAACCAAATTATATGATGAATGATCCTGTAATGGAGCCAACTATTACAAAATGTATAGAAAAGGAATTTTATCATGAAGTACCACAAGAGTGATAATTTATGATAGATCAAAAATAAGTACAAACTAAAGGTATTTTGATAAAGAATGCCTTTTTGTGTGGTATAATTAAATAGAGGATGATTCTTATGAATAAATATTTTTGTACAAATAGAAATAATAATTATCGAAATGAAGTGGAACAAATACTAACTTCAAGAAAACAAGAGATATTAGATTTTTTTACTGTAATAGATGATGGACAATTTAATTTTAATATATTTATTTATGATACTATTGGTGACTTAGTAAATGGAATGAAAAATCGTGGTTTTGATAAAATGCCTGATTATATGTGTGCTTGTTATAAGGATGAAGATAATTCTTTAAATTTTTTTGAACCAAAAGATAATCCAAATGAAAATGAATGGAGTAAAGAAGAATATAGAGATGTTGTTTTTCATGAGGAAATTCATGCTATTCAAAGTATTATCTATGGCAAACAACCAGAATGGTTAACTGAAGGTATTGCTAAATATTTAGATGGAACTTATAGTAAGGGAATTAAGTATTTGCTTAATGAATATGTTAATAAAATAGATATTCCTCCAATGGATGAGTTAGAAAATGAATTTGGTATGCATGATTATGATAGTTATGATTATGCTTATTTGATGGTTTCTTATTTAATAGAAAAGTTGGGAAAAGATAATTTTCTAGTGGCAATAAAATCTAAAGACACAATCGAAGAATTAAATAAGAATTTAGTTTTTAAAGCAATAAACTATTATAATAAAAGGTTTGAAAGTACAACTATTAAAAGGAGATAGTATATGGATATAAAAAAAATAAAAAATGAATTAATTAAACAAAAAGAATCTAAATTTAAAGGCAATATATATCACTATTCCCAAGTTAATTTTGCTTATAATTCCAATAAAATAGAAGGAAGTAGATTAACTAGTGATCAAACTGAAGCAATATTTGATACATCTTCTTTTATTCCTAAAAGTGACGAATTAATTAAATTAGATGATTTAATTGAATCTAAAAATCATTTCAAATTATTTGATTATATGTTAGATAATATTGATGAATTATTAACAAAAGACATGATAATTGAAATGAATAAGATATTAAAAAGAAATACAAGCGATGAAGAAAATCCTCGATATAATGTTGGGGGATTTAAAGTTGTTCCTAATATAATAGGCGTTGTTAATATTATTAACACTACTGCCCCAGAAGATGTTGAAAAAGAACTTGAAAAATTATTAAATGAATACAATTCTAAAACTAATATTAATCTAGAAGATATAGTTGATTTTCACTTTAGATTTGAAAGAATACATCCCTTTGGAGATGGCAATGGTCGTGTAGGTCGAATTATAATGTTTAAAGAATGCTTAAGAAATAACATTATGCCATTTATTATTTTAGATGATGATAAAACTTATTATATGCGAGGATTAAAAGAATATGAAAATGATAAAATGTTCTTGATTGATACAATTGGGCATGAGCAAGACTTATATGAAAAAATGTGTGAAAAATTATTAAATTTTGAAATCGAAGAATAGTTAAGAAACATCCTACAAAATGTATGATGTTTTTTGTATAATAATAGGAGCAACAATATTTTTTTACAGATTTTATCGAATATTTTACATGCAAATGTTTATTTTTTAAAATTAAAAAATTTTTCATAAAAACTATTCGAAACATGACTTTTAACTATAATTTTGTTAGAATATATTTGGTGATAAATAGTGAATAAAAAAACTAAAATTATACTATCAATAATTATAATCATTTCTTTATTACTATTAATTTATTCTATTGTAAATATAGTTATTTGGAAAAACGATTCTAATAAAACTAATAAACAAATTGAAGATATACAAGAAGAAATTAAAGTTACTGAAGTAGTTGATACAGAAAATACAGAAATAATAGAACAAGAAGAAGAAATACCAGAATTTAATCCTTACTGGGATTATATTAAAATGAATATGCTTAATGTTGATTTTTCTGAATTAAAAAAAATTAATAATAATGTTAAAGGTTGGATACAAGTAAATGGCACTAATATAAATTATCCATTTGTACAAGCAAATGATAATAAATATTATTTAACACATAGTTTTGATAAATCTTGGAATAGTGTTGGATGGTTATTTTTAGATTATAGAAATAATTATACGAATAATAAAAATACTATTATTTATGCACACTGAAGAACTGATAAAACTATGTTTGGTAGTTTGAAAAAAGTTCTTCTTAATGAAACATCTAAACCAAATTATTATCTTTCTACTTGTATAAAATTTAAGGGCAATACTTTAAATGTTTTTAAGTACGAAGAAAAAATAAAAGAAAAATTCACTATTTTTAGATATATTAGTAATCTTGATGTTTCTGATGACAATATTGTTGATATCGTTAAAATTGGAAGACAAAGATGGAATATTGAAAATAATGGTTTTTATACGCAAAAACATAGAACTTTTAACATTTCACATTTAAGCAGTAGAAATGATAATGCCATGAAATGCCATTATTTCTTTATTCAGTTTGCTCATACTTTTAGGCAATTATTAGAAAAAGGTAATTTATTGGTTAAGTCTTTAAAACTTCAACCAACCCCAATCTTAATAATTTAGAAAAAAATTTTTCAATTAAGATTTGATGATTAAAACCTACCACATTTTTTCAAAAAATCAGCATTTTTTTATTAAATTTTTTTGTATGCCGCAATTTTCCTTTTTTGAGAAGAAAAAATAGACAATTAGCAGATTAACCAATTATTATCTATTTTTACTTTATTAATTAAATTTACTCTTTTTTACTGTTCGTTATAGAAAAAAAATTAGTTTAACTTAATAAACTAATCTTTTATTATTTTTGCAATCCCTTTTTTCTAACTAATGAATATGCTTGATTTTTAAATTCGCCAGTTCTTATTTTTTGAATTTGTTCACTTAAAACCGCTTTAGTAAAAAATACTGCCTCACTTAATTCTACTTCTTTATCAACAAATTGATATTTTTCTTTTATCATTTTCCATAATTCTAAGTGCCTTTTTACAAATTCTTTATTTAGAAAATCAGCATTTATATCATCAAGATTCATTCCATACATCATAACCATTGCTTCAAAATATAAACTAAATTTATCTTCATCATAATTTTTACCAAACAATTTATATATATCATAAAAATCTTTTACTCTAGTATTTGGAATATCCTCTCTTGTATTATGTGCTATTATATAAAGTTTTTCAGCAATATGCTCTTCAAAAGATGGTGTATTTATATAAAACTTTTGGTCCCCTTCAAATAGTGGTTCAACAGCTTTAAATTGAGTTTCAAATATTACTTTATTATTATCTTTAAAATCTATTGGCACAGGAATAACCATTTCTTTACTACCTTCATATTTTACTTTTGCCACAACGGGGATTTTATAGACTCCATTTTTGGTTTGCCTTGGTGTTGTTGATAAATCAAAAGTTAATTCATTAGAAAATGTATCATATATTGCTGCGAATAATATTTCTAAAGGTATTTGATGTGATAAAGTTGATGATAAATCTATGTCAAGTACTGGTCTAGTAAGCTCTCTTAAGTGAACGTATTGACTAAAACTTCCCTTTACTACTAAATCTCCATTGTTTATTAAGGCTAATTTTTCTAATAATTTACGTGCATAATATGTTGTATATGCTGCCATATGAGATATGCCTAACCTTTTAGCCTCTTTTTTCATAAAAGCTCTCTCTTGATCCCTATTTTTAAATTCCATAATAATCCCCCTTAAATTGGCAACTATTTTACCACAAATTTAAACAAAATGCAAGTTTGTAACAAAAAAGCAATATGTTTTATCATATTACTTTTTGTTAACAATTAAGTTTTCAATATATTTTTTGAACTCTTCAATACTCATTGTAGTTGTTTCTGTACTACCAAATAGTCTATAACTGATTGTTTTTTCATCTACTTCTTTTTGTCCTAGAATCAATGTAATAGGAATTTTTCTTATTTGGCTTTCACGCATTTTATAAGATAATTTTTCATCACTATCATCTAGTTCAACACGATAATTTGCATCTTTTAACATTTCATAAATAGATGTAGCATATTCTAAATGATATTCTTTATTTACAGGAATTACATTTATACCAACTGGAGCAAGCCATAAAGGTAGTGCTCCTTTTGTTTCTTCAAGTAAAAGTGCTATGAATCTATCTAAAGAACCTAATATTGCTCTATGAATTACTACTGGAGTTTTCTTTTCTCCATTTGCATCTATATAGTATAGTTCAAATCTTCTTGGTAGTAGGAAATCAAGTTGAATTGTTGATAAAGCTACTTCATTACCTATTGCGGGTTTAATTAATATATCAAGTTTTGGTCCGTAGAATGCTGCTTCGCCTTTGGCTTCAATATAATCAATACCAATATCATTTAAAACTTTTCTTAAAGCATCTTCAGCATTATTCCACATTTCATCATCTTGGAAATATTTTTCTTTATCTTCTGGATCTCTCAAAGATAAACGGCATTTATAATTTTTAAAGCCAAAGTCTTTGTAGACATCCATAATTAAATCTAGAACACCCTTAAATTCTTTTTCAATTTGTTCTGGAGTACAGAAAATATGTGAGTCATTTTGAGTAAATGATCTAGCTCTTTCGATACCTTTTACAGCACCAGCAGCTTCATATCTAAAGTCATTAGCTATTTCTGCAATACGAATTGGTAAATCTTTATATGAATGTAAGAAGTTTTTATACATTACCATGTGATGTGGACAATTCATTGGTCTTAAAACATATGCTTCATTATCCATTTCCATTGCTGGGAACATATCGTCTTTATAGTGATCCCAATGTCCACTTGTTTTATATAATTCTACACTACCTAAATCTGGAGTATGAACATGGCTGTATCCATATTTTATTTCTTTATCAGTGATGTAATTTTGAAGCGTTCTCCATAAAGTGTAGCCATTTGGAAGCCACATAGGAAGTCCCTTTCCAACTAAATCAGAAAGCATAAATATTCCTAAGTCTTTGCCTATTTTTCTATGGTCTCTTTCCTTAGCATCCTCTAATTCTTTTAAATGAGCCTCAAGTGCTTCTGGAGTATCAAAGCATACACCATATATTCTTTGAAGCATCTGATTTTTACTATCACCTTTCCAATAAGCTCCACTAAATTTCAAAAGTTTAAAGTTTTTTAATTCTTTAACTGATTCAACATGTGGTCCGCGACATAAATCAGTAAAATCTCCTTGAGTGTAACAAGAAATTACTTGCTCATTTTCATCCATTCTGGAAATCAGATCAATCTTATAAGGATCATCCTTAAACATTTCCAAAGCTTCATCTTTCTTTAATTCATGTCTAACAATTCTTTTTCCATCTTTCGCAAGTTTTTTCATTTCTTTTTCAATAGCATGCAAATCATCTTCATTTAGAGTTTTACCACCTAAATCTATATCATAATAAAACCCTTCTTCAATAACTGGTCCAACCCAAAATTTTGCTTCTGGATATAAATGCTTTACTGCTTGAGCCATTAAGTGAGCACATGAGTGATTCATTACACTTAATTTTTCATCCTCTTTAATATTTATCATATTATCCCTCTTTCTTTAAAAAAAGTACCACACGTTTGAAAGGAGCAAACATGCGGTACCATCCTTATTTTTACTTAATTTTAATAACGGTATTACCCGGGATTTATTAATCCTCTTGGAAAGTAGTAATAATTAATACATCATGTTAGTTTTCACCAGCCACTAACTCTCTAAAAATCATATATTAACATCGTGTCTTTCCGCTTTGATTTAATTTAATATTATCACCATTAAATTAATAATTCAACTATTATTTACGTGTATTACTTTTGTCTTCAATAATACCATAAATCGTTTCCATATCATGAAGCTTATAAGCATCCATCATTAAACGCATGCATACAACTGCTCTAGAATTAATGTAAGAAACATCTAAATCTTCAAGCTTTCTATCAGGCTTGTGAAAAGTAAGATTCTCATTAATAATATTTAATAACATATCAACGTTGGTGCCAATTTCTTCTAAAGAGTATTCTTCTTTTACTTCTTTAAGTACTTTTTGTAAACATATCATATCAGTTCCAATTGCAGATTCCATAATTACCTCCCAGATTCCTTATATTATATAATTATTTTTTTAAATATGCAATTTTAATTTGATAATTTAAGCGAAAAAACGTATAATTAGTTAGGAGGCAGTTCATGAATTTTTTTATTAAAAAAGCAACAATTGAAACTAAAAAAAACATAAAGGATAATTTGATAGTGTGCGTTAGTGATATTCACTATAAAAAAGACATGACTGAAAACTTTTTAAATGAAATTAGCAAACACATCGATGCCATAAATCCAAATAAAATATGCATATTAGGTGATTTTTTAGATGATTTTTCTATTGATAGCTGTATAGACATGATTGAGTGGATATATAGTTTATCAAAGAAATATCCTATTTACATTGCCCTAGGAAATCACGATGCTAAATGTCAAAATGAAGAAAAATTGTATTTTATTCCTCATCTTTTACTATTTAAGTTAAAGAATTTACACAATGTAACTTTACTAGAAGACTTAGAATACCATAAAGATGAGAACATAACATTTTATGGAGCTAGCTTTTATAATGTTAACGAAAAAGAAGAAATGATTTCGTTTTATAATAACCACGTACCAGAAATATCTAAAGAAAGTTTTAACATTCTTCTTAGTCATAGTCCTTACGTAATGAATGAATTTAATAATTTAAATAAAGATTATGATAACATTGATGCTATATTTTCAGGACATACTCATAGTGGACTTATGCCATTCTTTTTAGATAAACATTTAAAAACAAACCATGGATTATATACAAAGGATCTAGGAATTTTTCCTTCATGTTCAAGAGGAGAAATAGAAATTGATAAGAACAAAAAAGGAATTATTATACCAGCAATAACTCCTCTTCCTAGCGATAATAATATTCTTAAAGCAGCCAATAAATGCTTTTACAAACCTGGAATGGAATTAGTTAGAATAAAAAAAGGATAAAATTTTATCCTTTTTTTATTACAAATTTGTTGTCCACTACATCTATAATTATTTTGTCATTAGTTTTAATTTCATTATTAATAATTTTTAAAGCAAGCAAAGTTTCAATGTTTTTTGTAACAAACCTTTTAATAGGTCTTGCTCCAAATGATTCGTCATATGATGAATCAATAATAAACTTTTTAGCATTATCTGTTAAAGTAATAGTTATGTTACTATCCTTTAATCTATTTTCAGTCTCTTTAATTATTTTATCTAAGATCTCGTAAACAACATCTCGTGATAGAGAATTAAAGACTATTATCTCATCGATACGATTTATGAATTCAGGTCTAAAGTGCGACTTTAATTCTTTCATAACTAATTCTTTACTATCTTTTTTATTATCTAAAATATACTCACTACCCAAGTTAGATGTCATAATTATTATAGTATTTTTAAAATCAACTACTCTACCTTGTGAATCAGTTATACGACCATCATCCAAGATTTGAAGTAAAATATTAAACACATCACGATGAGCTTTCTCAATTTCATCAAATAACACAATACTATAAGGATTTCTTCTTACAGCCTCGGTTAATTGTCCACCCTCGTCATATCCTACATATCCTGGAGGCGCTCCGACTAAACGAGAAACATTAAAACTTTCCATATATTCCGAACAGTCTATACGAACCATATGTCTTTCATCGTCAAATAACTCATAAGCTAGACTCTTTGCTATTTCTGTTTTACCAACACCTGTAGGTCCTAAGAAGATAAATGAACCAATTGGTCTATTAGGATCTTTTATACCACTACGACTTCTAATAATAGCATTACTTACAAGCTCAATAGCTTCATCTTGACCTTTCACTCTTTTTTTCAAATTTTCTTTTAGAGATAATAACTTATCCTTTTCACCACTTACCAATTTACTTACAGGAATATGTGTCCATTTAGAAATAACTTCGGCAATGTTTTCTTCATCAACAACGTCACTAAGCATTTTACTATCAACTTGTTCTTTTAAACTAGCAAGCTTTTTTTCGAGTTCAGGAATTTTGCCATGTCTAAGCATTGCTGCAGTTTCCAAATCATAACTATTTTCCGCAGTCTTTAATTTGAATTTGACATTTTCTATTTCTTCTTTTACTTTGTTAATATCAAGATTTAAGTTCTTTTCTTTTTCCCAAGTATCACGCATTTCTTTTTCGCTTTGTTTTAAAGTATCAAGTTTAGAATTAATTTTTTCAAGTCTTTTTAAAGATAAGTCATCCTTTTCTTTCTTTAATGCTTGTCTTTCAATTTCTAAACGCATTATATTTCTAGTAAGTTCATCGAGTTTAACTGGTACTGAATCGAGCTGAATCTTTATGGTAGCACATGCTTCATCAACTAAATCAATAGCTTTATCAGGAAGAAAACGATCAGTAATATATCTATCAGATAACACAGCTGCTGAAACTAAAGCATTGTCCTTAATTGTAACTTTATGGAACACTTCAAATCTTTCTTTTAAACCACGTAATATAGTAATTGTATCTTCAACATTCGGTTCACTTACAATAACTTTTTGAAGCCTTCTTTCTAAAGCACCATCTTTTTCTATATATTTACGATATTCATTTAAGGTAGTTGCACCAATTAATCTTATATCGCCTCTGGCAAGCATAGGTTTTAACATATTGCCGGCATCCATAGCTCCGGCCTCACCAGTACCAACAATCATATGAATTTCATCGATAAACATAATGATATCGCCATTACTTTCTTCGACATTCTTCAAAACAGCTTTTAGTCTTTCCTCAAATTCACCACGATATTTAGCACCAGCAATTAATGCTCCTAAATCAAGTTCCCACAATGTTTTATTCTTTAAGCTTTCTGGAACATCGCCTTTTACAATACGTTCAGCAAGTCCTTCAACTATAGCAGTTTTACCAACACCAGGTTCACCTATTAGTACTGGGTTATTTTTAGACTTACGAGATAAAATTCTTGTTACGCTTCTTATCTCTTCATCTCGACCAATAACGGGGTCTATTTTATTTTCACGAACAGCTTCGGTGATGTCTCGTCCATATTTTTTCAAAACATCCTCTTGTTCATTTATATTTTCATTATTATACATAAAATCCCTCCTTACGTTATATATTATACCTCACTTGTTAGCACTTGTCAATATCAAGTGCTAACTACCATATAAACAAAAAGGCTTAAATAAAAAGCCTAATATTGAATACCCCATACTACATGGTATTTTGCGTCTTTTCCACAGCATACACACTTGCCAGTAATTAATTTTTCATCTTTTAAAATACATCTCGATTTGCAACCTCTTAATTCTTTTATCTTAAGTTCACAAGATTCGGAGCCACACCAATCACCATGTATAAATCCTGGCGTTGTATTTATAATATGTGCAAGTTCTTCATAATTATGTGCCGTGAATGTTAAATCATCTCTTCTTTTAACTGCTCTTTCGTACATATCTTTTTGAATAGTATTTAATAATTCTTTTACGTAACTTAAAACATCTATATCAGTAGTTTCCAACAATTTTTCACGTGTATCTCTTCTTACAAAAGTTATGTTTTTATTAAGTAGATCTCTTTTTCCTAGCTCAATTCTAACAGGGATTCCATTTACTTCTGCCTCGGCAAATTTAAATCCTGGCGTTTTTTCAGTTGTATCAATATAAGAAGTAACTCCACCATCATTTAAAATTTCATTATAATGATTTGCTAAACTAATAACTTCTTCATCTCTTCCAATCGGAATTATTACTACCTGTTTAGGAGCAATATTTGGTGGAAGTACTAATCCATAATCATCCCCATGAACCATAATTAATCCACCAATCATTCTTGTTGTAGTTCCCCATGATGTTTGATAAACAAATTCTTGATTGTTATCCTTATTTAAAAATTTTACGTCATAAGCTTTGGCAAATTTTTGACCAAAGTAATGACTAGTGCCAGCTTGCAAAGCTACGCCATTATACATTAATGCTTCATTTGTTAAAGTAAATTCAGCACCAGCAAATTTTTCTTTTTCAGTTTTTATTCCCGTAATTGAAGGTATAGCTAGTATTTCATGATGGAACCATTTATAAACATCCATCATTCTTTGGGTTTCTTCCAAAGCCTCTTTTTCTGTGGCATGAATAGTATGACCTTCTTGCCATAATATTTCTCTACTTCTTAAAAAAGGACGAGTTTCTTTTTCCCAACGTAATATATTACACCATTGATTATATAATTTTGGTAAATCACGATAAGATTTAACATGATCTTTATAATAATCACAGAACATAGTTTCACTGGTAGGACGTATACATAGTCTTTCTTCAAGTTCTTTTTTACCACCCATAGTTACCCAGGCAACTTCTGGAGCAAAGCCCTTAACTAATTCTCCTTCT
>OIYS01001304.1_pt1 | contig 13013 bp, 9 predicted proteins | sample 1588271 | NCBI WGS metagenome assembly OIYS01 (sample SAMN03283286) | human gut metagenome | biome: human-associated habitat; material: feces | host: Homo sapiens | place: Peru | collected 2012
CCCGGCTGGTGTGGATGTCGTGCATCTGCGGGCCGATGGACACGCAGTCCAGTCCCGGCAGCTTTTCTCCAAGCAATCCGCATTCCAGCCCCGCGTGGATAGCCAGCACCCGCGGCTCCTTGCCGAACATCTCCCGGTAAATGCGCACCATGGTGTCCCGAAGGACGGAATTCTTCCTGAACTCCCATGCGGGATACTCCCCGGACTGGGAATAACTTCCCTCGAAGAACTCTGCAAGGCCTTTCAGCTTCTCCAGGAGATCTTCCTTCTCACTGTTGACGGAGCTTCTGACGGAAAAAGTGACGTTGAACCGCTCTCCCAGTTTGGTGATTCCCATGTTCAGGCTGGTCTGCACAAGGCCCTCAATATCCTTACTTCTGGCCTGCACCCCGTTGGGCGCGGCGCAGAGCAGGCCGATGACCTTGGACGTCGCCTGTGTGGACAGGCCGTTTCCGCCCAGCGCATCCACGTCAAACGCCTGAATGACGGCATCCGGCTCGTCGTATTTTTCCCGAATCTCCGCCTGCAATTCCTCCGCCACGGCGTTGATCCGCTCCAGCTGAATGCCCATAGCCACCAGCGTCGCCTGACAGGAACGGGGGATGGCGTTGTCCTTGGTGCCGCCGGACAGGGAGGTCAGGCACAGCGGCATGAGCTTTTGAATGCGATCCATGAATTCGCCCATGACCTTGTTGGCGTTGGCGCGGTTCTTGTGGATCTCCGCGCCGGAATGGCCGCCCTGCAGGCCGTCCACACTGAGCCGGACGCAGGGGCCATAGACCGCCTTCCGCTCCGCGGGCAGGCTGATGGTCGCGGTCGCGCCGCCGGCACAGGACACGGTGAAAATCCCCTCATCCTCGGAATCCAGATTGATCATGGTCCGGCCTTTCAGTTCGGACAGGTCGATGACATCCGCGCCCAGCATCCCGATCTCCTCGTCCACGGTGATGATGACCTCCAGCGGCGGATGGGGAATGGTGTCGTCCGCCAGCAGCGCCAGAGCGTAGGCAACGGCAATGCCGTCGTCGCCGCCGAGGGTGGTGCCTTTGGCGAACACAAACTTATCGTCATGAGTGACATCCAGCCCCTCCTTCTCCATGTCCAGAGGGCAGTCCATGTCCTTTTCGCACACCATATCCATGTGCCCCTGTAAAATCACCGGGGCATGATTCTCCATGCCGCAGGTACCGTTTCCAAAGAGGATCACGTTGTTTGCCGCGTCCTGAATGTACCGCAAGCCATGCTCTTTGGCAAAATCCACCAGATAATCGGATATTTTCTTCGTATTCCGGGAACCGTGGGGAATGGCGCAGATTTCCTCAAAATAATGAAAAACCGCGGCAGGCTCCAGACCCGCCAATCGTTTCGTTTCCATACAGACACTCCTTTTCATTGGATGGAATTTCTTGTTCTTATTCTACCACAGGCGCCATCAAAAGTCTATCGCAATCTCTCACCAGAAAACAGCAAAGACTACGGAAAAATCCGTAGCCTTGCACATTTTACCCATCCAAAAGGAATTTCTTAAGCTTCTGCAAATCGTTGTTGAGAATCAGTTCCTCATTGATGTCCATGGTTTCCAGCAGCTTCCGCGCCAACTCGAAGTTGCCCACCGCGCTGGGGTCGTGGGCGTCCGTATCCACCACGACGAAAACGCCCCGCTCCATGCACAGAGGGATCATTTTCCGGTAGTTTTCCACGCAGTTTAGCCGGGATTTGGGCTTTCTCAGGGAGCTGTTATTCAGCTCCAGCGCAACACCGAATTCCTTTGCGCCCTCCACCAGCGCCGGGTAGTCCATGGGGTACTGGTCGGTATCCGGGTGGGAAATGATCTTCACCTTTGGGTTTTCCATGCAGCGAATCACGTTGTCCGTATTTTTTACAGCCCCCGCATCCTCGTAGCACAGCCCATGGATTCCGGCAATGGCGTAGTCCAGATAGTTCAGGTGCCGCTGATCCAGCGACAGCTCACCGCCGTTCAGAACATTGACCTCGCTGCCGTAGAGCATCTCCACGCCGTACAGCTCTCTGGGCGCATCGCAGAGGTTCCGGAAGTAAATCGGGTCAACTGTCCCGGGAATGCCGGGGGCGTGTTCCGTAACGCCGATCAGGCTGAGTCCCCGCCGGGACGCCTCCGCCGCCAGCTCCCGGATGGTGCCGAAGGCATGGCCGCTGAGAATCGAATGCATATGCACGTCCGCAACAAACGGTTTCATAATCGTCCTTCCCCTCCAATACTATACAGAAAGGCCACGGAATCATCCGTGGCCTTTCATCATTTCGCATTACATGAAGCTCAGCACCAGGGTCAGCAGAACCCAGGCAATGGCGATCCACTTGGTGGACACGGCCAGAGTATGGTCCAAACCGCCCTTCTTATTCTTACTCAGATAAGATTCGGAAGCGCCGGAAATCGCAGCGGACAGACCAGCCTCCTTGCCGGACTGCATCAACACGACCACGATCAGCGCAACGCTGCACAGAGCCTCCAAAACAATCAGAATCGTCTCCAGAACACCCATTACAAAAACCTCCCTCCGCCAGATTCGCGGACTCAAATAGTAAACGGTTCGTCAAAAAAACGCGAACCTTCCGATAGCCCGAATAGTATAGCATATGTTTTTCCAAATTTCAAGGGCAAATCCCGAAAAACTCGGAAAGTTCATGGACTTTTTACTTCTGCACCCAGCTGCCGGTGGCGAGGCAGTTCAGGTAGCTTTCGATGAAGGGATCCAGCGCGCCGTCCATGACCGCGTTTACGTTGGATGTCTCGCAGCCGGTACGGGTGTCCTTGACCAGCGTGTAGGGCATGAACACGTAGTTTCTGATCTGGCTGCCCCACTCGATCTTCTGCTGAACACCCTTGATGTCGGAAATTTTGTCCAGATGCTCCCGCTCCTTGATCTCCACCAGCTTGCTGCGCAGCATCCGAAGGCAGGTCTCCTTGTTCTGGAACTGGCTGCGCTCTGTCTGGCAGGAAACCACAATGCCGGTGGCCTTGTGGATCAGACGGACGGCGGAGGAAGTCTTATTGATGTGCTGGCCGCCCGCGCCGGAGGAACGGTAGACCTGCATCTCATAATCCTCAGGGCGAATTTCCACGTCCTGACTGTCGTTTTCGATATCCGGGATGACTTCGACGGCGGCAAAGGAGGTCTGACGACGGGCGTTGGCGTCAAAGGGCGATACCCGCACCAGACGGTGGACGCCGTTCTCCCCCTTCAGGAAGCCGTAGGCGTTCTCGCCCTCGATCATAATGGAAGCGGATTTCAGACCGGCCTCGTCGCCCTCCTGATAGTCCATGATCTTGTAGGTGAAGCCGTGACGTTCCGCCCAGCGGGTGTACATGCGGTAGAGCATCTGACACCAGTCCTGGGCTTCGGTACCGCCAGCGCCTGCCTGAAAGCTCATCATGGCGTTGTTCTTGTCGTAGTGGCCGGTGAGCAGAGTTTCCAGACGGCAGGTCTCCATATCCTCTGTCAGCGCGGCAAAGCCGGTTTTCAGCTCCTCCAGCATGGAATCGTCGTCTTCTTCCTCCGCCATCTCGCAGATGGTCATCAAATCGTCCCAGTTCGACAGCATTTTTTCATAATGCTCGATCTTGCTCTCGGTCTGGCGGGTCTTGACAACGATCTTCTGGCTCTTCTCCGGGTCGTCCCAGAAACCGGGGGCTTCCTGCATGGCGTGCAGACGCTCCAGCTCATTGCGCATCCCCTCCAGATTCAGGGAATCCGCCAGTCCGTCCAGCGCGGGGCGGCAGTCGTTCAGCTTCTGCTTATATGCGTCAAATTCAATATTCATCACAAATCTCTCATTTCGTTGGGATATAGGGTACATTTATGAATCCACGTTACTTCTCTGGTAATTCTATCATTGAATCCGCAAAAAATCAAGACGAGGTTGAAACTATAAATTGGCCCCTTCTCCCCTGTTTTACGATATCCTTCCGGCCATTTTATTATTCACAGACCGCAGCCGTATCAAACGGAGAAACATTTTTCCGCCGCACATAAAATCGTGTCGGAGCAGTTCACTCCGACACGATTTTATTACCGGAATACCAGCCAGATCAGTCCCGCGAAAATCAGCAGGGCAATGACGGCGGGAAGGAACAGGTTCAGAAACGCTGCCAGCAGCATAGCCGGCACATCGCCCTTCTCCTTGGGTTCCTTTTGCAGCTCCGCTTCCTTTTCCGGGTCAAGGTTTTTCTTTTTCAGCATTATCTCTGGTTGGTGATGGTCTTGATGTCGAACAGATAATTGCCGTTCTCATCGATCTTCTGCTGGTCGGCGAAGTGACACGCCACAAAGTGGCCGGGTTTCACTTCCTTCAGCTCCGGCGGCACACGCTTGCACTTGTCGCAGGCCATGTAGCACCGGGTGTGGAACTTACAGCCAGACGGGGGCTTGATGGGGCTGGGGATGTTGCCCTCCAGAATGATCCGCTCCTTGGTCAGGCTGTCGGGGTCCGTCGTGGGGATGGAGGACAGCAGCGCCACGGTGTAGGGATGCCGGGGGTCGGCGAACAGCTCGTCGGTCGCGGCAATCTCCACCATGTTGCCCAGATACATAACGCCGATCCGGTCGGAAATGTAGCGGACAACGGACAGATTGTGGGAAATGAACAGGTAGGTCAGGCCGTCTTTCTCTTTCAGCTCCTGCAGCAGGTTGATGATCTGGGACTGAATGGACACGTCCAGAGCGGACACGCACTCGTCGCACACCACGAACTTGGGCTTCACGGCAAGAGAACGGGCGATGCAGATACGCTGCCGCTGACCGCCGGAGAACTGGTGGGGATAGCGGTTGTACATATAGTTCTGCAGGCCGCACTTGTTCATCGTCTCGAACACGTAGGGCTTCATTCTCTTGGAGCCGCGCTTGAAGAACTTGTGGGTGATCAGACCTTCCTCGATGATCTGACCCACGGTCATCCGGGGGTTCAGGGAGGAATAGGGGTCCTGGAAGATGATCTGCAAATCCTTCCGCAGAAGCCGCATTTCCTTATACTTCAGGCGCTTCAGATCCACGCCGTCGTCCAGCATGGCCTCGTACTTCTGGAATTCAGGATCGCCGGCGTACTTGGCGCGCTCAGCGGCAAGTACCTTCTCCGCTTCCTCAGTGGCGGCCACCGCAGCCTTGTGAAGATTTTCCAGCTCGTTGATCTTCACCTGATGGCTCTTGATCTTCTTTTCGCAGGAGGCGGCCTTCTTGGGCTCATCCTCGGCGACGCCCTCCAGCATTTCGATCTCCACATGGTGCTCGTCGATCTGAGCTTGCAGCGCGGCAGCACGGAAGGCATGGCGGTACCGGTTCAGCAGCAGCGCCGCGCCCTTGTTGGTGTCCTTCACCATGAAGCCGCCCAGAATCTTGGCAGCGCAGTCAAGTGCCGTCTTGGCGTCACAGGCGGCCAGGTTCTTATCCTGAATGTCAAAGAACGTCGCCTTGTCCCCCAGCGCGTCGCACTTCTTGGCCATTTCCTCGGCATGGGCAACGGCCTTGTGGTAATTCGACACGTACTTATCGGCGTTTTTCAGGGTATCCAGCACATACTCCGGCGCGACGGTATCCAGCGTCCGTCCGTAGTACATCGTGCTGCCGGCAGTCTGTTCGTACAGCTGCAGGAGCACACGGCCCAGAGTAGACTTGCCGCAGCCGGACTCGCCGACAAGCCCCAGCGTCTCGCCCTTGTAGATGTCAAGGGTGATGTCCTCATTTGCCCGGACATACATCTGCTTGGCGAAGAAAGAAGACTTGGCGACAGGGAAATACTTTTTCAGATTAGTAATGGACAACAATTTTTCCATGTTCAGCACTTCTCCTTTCTTCTTTTTCGGGGTAGAAGCAGCGGACGTACTGTCCCTCTGCCACCTGCTTCAGCTCAGGCTCCGCGTCGATGCACTTCTGGGTGCAGTATTTGCACCGGGGCGCGAACTTGCAGCCCTTGGGCAGGTCCAGCGGATGGGGCACGGCGCCGGGGATGGGGTCCAGCTTCTTCCGGTCATCGTTCAGCCGGGGGATGGAGTACATCAGTCCCTCCGTGTAGGGGTGGGACTTTTCACAGTTGGTGAAGATCACCCGCGCGGGCGCCTGCTCCACCACCTGACCGCAGTACATGACCACCACGTCGTCCGCCATTTCATTGATAACGCCCAAATCGTGGGTGATGAACATGATGGCGGTGCCGTTTTCCTTCTGCAGATCGTTCATCAGCCGCAGAATCTGCGCCTGAATGGTCACGTCCAGAGCGGTGGTCGGCTCGTCGGCAATCAGAATGTCGGGCTTACAGGCAAGGGCCATGGCGATCATGACACGCTGCCGCATACCGCCGGACAGCTGGTGGGGATACTGCTTGGCAACTGCCTCAGGGTTAGGGATCTGCACCGCTTTCAGCATCTCGATGCACTTGGCGGCGGCTTCCTTCTTGCTCATGCCCTGATGGATGATGAACGGCTCGGACAGCTGCTTCTTCACGCTGAACACCGGGTTCAGGCTGGTCATGGGTTCCTGAAAAATAACGGAAATTCGGTTGCCCCGGATGTGGTACATCTGCTCGGTGGTGACCTTGGAGAGATCCTGTCCGTCAAAGGTGACGGTGCCGCCGGCGATATAGCCGTTGGCATCCAGCAGCCGCAGCACGCTCATAGCGGAGACGGACTTGCCGGAACCGGACTCACCCACGATACCCAGAGTCTTACCGGGGTAAATGGAATAGGAAACATCGTTTACAGCCTTGACAATGCCGTTTCGGGTTTTGAAAAAGGTCTTGAGGTTCTTGACCTCCAGCAGAGGCTTATTCATGTCTGCCATTATTTATCCACCTCCGATTTGGGATCGAGCACTTCCCGCAGGGTATCGCCGATGATGTTGATGCAGATGACGACGATGGAAAGGAACAGTGCGGGGAATACCCAGCGCCACCAGTAGGACTGAATGACCAGCGCGTTCCGGGAGCCGTCAAGCATGTTGCCCCAAGTCGGGCGGGGCAGCTGGACGCCAAAGCCCAGATAGGACAGGCTGGATTCGGTCAGCATACAGCCGGCAAAGTCCAGCGTCACGGAGACCAGAATGACGGAGATCACGTTGGGCAGAATGTGCTTGAAGGCGATCCTGCCCTCCTTGACGCCCATGGAGCGGGCGGCGGTAACGAATTCCTTTTCCCGCTCGGCCAGAATCTGACCACGGATCAGCTTGGCAAGTCCCGTCCAGCTGAGCAGACCCAGAATCAGCATGATGATGAAGATTCGGGTATTTTCATGCAGGTCGGAGGATTGCAGGATGGCGGACAGAACCAGCGCGAAAGGCAGGAACGGAATTGCGCCCACGATCTCGGTGATACGCATCAGCAGGATGTCCACCCAGCCGCCGAAGTAGCCGGAGATACAGCCCACGATGATGCCGATGATGGTGGAGACAATAACGGCGACCGCGCCGATGGTCATGGTCATCTTGCCGCCGTTCATGAGCCGGTTGAACACGTCACGACCCATATCGTCGGTGCCGAAGACATACCCCTTCAGACCCCACGCCTCGACGAACTTGCCGTCTTTGAAGGCGTAATTCTGGAAGCCGCTGGAGAACACGGTGTCCACCGCGCCCGCTTCCTGCAGATCCGCGGGAACCTCACACTGCTTCCGGAAGTTCTGACCCCATGCGTACACTCTGCCCTGCTCGGTGACAAGGGTAAAGTGCCGGGTGCCGCCGGACACGTGCTTGATGGTGTCGCCCTCGGGAATCACGGGGGTAGCTTCCTTCATACCGGCGACGATCAGCTCGCCGTCGTCGGTGACAAGGGCAATGGCGCCGCCGGTGGCCGCAATGTCCACGATCTTCCGGTCGCCGATATACTCAAAGATGTCAACGACCTTATTCTGGCCGTTCTCATCCTGAATGGTGATGGTGTTGAACTTGGAGCTCTTGCCGGGGACGAAGTTGCCGTCCTCGTCGATGCCGTACAGGCCGTCGTTGGTGAAGGCCAGCTTCACCAGCTTGCTCTCCTTCTTGCCGTGCTTGATGACGGAGGAAAGGTTCGTGGCGTTCAGGCCGTCGTTGCCCCATGCGTAGATGGTGCCGTCCTCCATGAGGATAGCTGTGACCTGATTGCCCGCGACCAGCTGGCGAACCTGAGAAGCGTCGATGGTGTTGTCGTCCATCAGCTCCTCGGGCTGCTTCCGGGCGGAGGCGATCATGGAGCCTTCCCAGCCGTACTGGCCGTTGTCGTAAGCGCCCCACGCGTAGACATGACCGTCCTCAGAAATGGCGACGGCGTGGTCAGTACCTGCTGCCGCGTGGACGATCTTGGCATTCTTCACCTCGTCCGGGATGTTCAGGGGGTTCAGCTTGGGGTCCTTGGTGTGGGTGTAGTAGCCCCAAGTATACATGTTGCCGTCGGTGCTGACACCGATGGTGAAGGTTCCGCGGGAGGAAATGTCCACCGCGCCGTCCTTCATATCGTCGGGCAGCTTCATCAGGCTCATGGTGGGTCTGACGTTCACGTGGAGCATCTCACTGCCGGTCTCCGTCAGGTCAACAGGCGCAAAGATGGGTCCGATAAACACGAACAGGAACATGCCGACGAGGATCACCAGCGCAATGACCGCCAGCGGATTCCGGAAGAAACGCTTGACCGCCAGCTTTCCGGGACTGTCATAGCGCTCGTCCGCAAGGGTGTACTCCTTGGAAGCGCCAAAAAACATCCGCTTCAGCCAGCGCCATGGGGCAAAGCCCTTGGAGGAAGTATTCTGTTTGCTCATTGTTCCTTCCTCCTTTACTTGTTGACCCGGACACGGGGGTCAGCGATGCCGTAGGCAATATCAATTACCAGATTGCCCAACAGGGAAATGATAACATAGAACATCTGCAGCAGCAGCACGACCTCAAAGTCCTTGTCGTTCAGGGAGGCAATGTAGAGCTTGCCCACGCCGTTCAGGCCGAAGATATTTTCCACGACCACGGAGCCGGAGAAAATGCCGATGAACCAGCCGATGACCAGCGTAATAATGGGGATCAGAGCGTTCCGGAAAGCGTGGGAATAAATGACGGTCTTTTCCTTCAGGCCCTTGGCTCTCGCGGTACGGATGCAGTCGAGGCTCAGCGCCTCACTCATGGACGCGCGAACATAACGGGTCATGCCGCCCAGAGACGTGAAGGTCATGACGATCAGCGGCAGAGCCATGTAATACAGCTCGTCCAGAAATTTCTTCACGCCGGTGTAATCGGAACCGGGCGTTTTCATGCCCGACACCGGGAACCAGCCGAGAATAATGGCGAACAGCCAGATAAACACGATGGACGTGATGAATACAGGTATCGAGTAACCGACAATCGTACCCACCTGCACCGCCGTGTCCCGCTTGCTGCCCCGATGGACAGCGCAGAAGATACCAAGGGGAATGGTTATGCCAAGGCCAAGAATGGTGGCAAATATATTGATAAAGATGGTGTTCTTCATCGGCGCTTTCAGAACGTCATACGCAGGGCGGGAATACTTATAGCTCCAGCCGAAGTCTCCCTGCAGGATGCCCTGATACTTGCCGTTGATGGGAGCAACGCCCACCCAGCCAAGATAACGAATGAACACATTCTGATCCGTACCCAACTCATGGCGCTTCTCTGCCAGCTTCTTTTCGTAGAGCTCGCCTGCGTTGGGGTTGTTCTTCAGACTGGCCTTGTAGGAATCCACTTCTACCACCGCGCGGTCGTAGGGGATCATGGTGTACACAAGGAACATCAGAAGTGAGAGAATCAGTGCAACAACGACCATGTAGCCAAGTCGTTTAGCGATGTATTTTCCCATGGTATACTCCCTTTCTTAAGACGGCAATCCGGGCGGGGAAACACAATCTTCCCGCGGCAGACAGCCGTCTGACGTATTCATATATTCTACCCTAAAAATGCAAACAAAGCAAGTGTAGAAAACGGTCTCTGGGTCGAAAAATGAAATTTTTTACCTAAGAGGCCGCAAAAAATTTGGGAAGCAGGCCGCGACCGCCCTCAAAAGGGCGAATCACCGCCCCTTTCCGCCGGTCGCAAGTCCCCCGAAATGCACATTTGAGCGGCTGCATCCACCCTCTCCCCTCCCCGCAGCCAAGCTGCGGCAGGAACCTCTTTCGGCGCACAGACCGTTTTCCACGGGTTTTGTTTGCGCATTGTCTAAAACAGAGTTATCGGTTTTCATCAGAGTCCTTTTGTGCAAAGGTGTGGTCTGAGGAAAACCGACAACTGGGTCGCCCCTCTATTTTATTATAGTATGGGACATAGACCCCAAAATGGGGCAGCCTTTGGGGGCTGCCCCATTCCAAGTTCTACAAGCTCAAGCAGTCAGCCGGATTAGTAGCCCTTGATGTTGGAGTAGAGAATTGCGCGAGCAGGTCCGAAGAAGGGAGAAGTCACAAAATTCTCAATGTTGGCGTTGTACACGTCATAGTAGTAGTTGGAGTACAGGGGGATGTCGGGCATGAGCTCGTTCCATCTCTCGATGTAAGCCATCCACCACTCGTTGTACTCGTCCTCGGTAGTGGCGTTGTAAACCATACCCATGGACAGGTAATCCATGCCCAGCTTGTCGCCGGAAGCCTCAACAGCCTCTTCGTAGGTCAGACGGTCAGCGGTCTTATCATAGGGGAACGCCAGATCGTAAGGATCGATGACCTTGTTGGAGGAGTAGCCAGCGTAATCGACGCTGGAGCTCCAGTTGTAGGAGTAGTCATAGACAGCGTTGTTCCAGCCGGTAGCCAGGTTGAACATGCCGTAGATGGGGGTTCCGCCGTAGCCCATGGAGGCGTCACGGTAGATGTTGCCAAGCAGGGTGGTAAAGTCACCGGTGGTAGCACGGATGACCATACCGGCAGCGGCAACGTCGGAGGAGTTGGCCAGGTTGGTGTTCAGCAGGTCGGTAACGGCGTTGGGAGTGGTTCCGAACCAGTTGATGGCCAGAGGCATGTAGTACTCGCCGTTGATCTCAACGGTCTTGTAGACCACGTTATCGGTGTTCGCAACGGAAGCGTAGGTCTTGTTGCCGGCGTCGTTGCCGTAGATGTCCTTGGCATTGGCTTCCTCAGCGGTCAGCTTCTTGTAACGGACAGCGTCAACACCGGTAGCGCCCTCAACGTAGGGCTCGCCCTTGGAGTTGTAGATCCAGCCGCCCTCTTCCAGAACCTTCTTGGCGGTGTCGGGAGAGAAGGTGTAGTCGATCAGCTCGATGTCGTCCTGAACAGCCTTCCACATGTCGAAGTCGGGGGAGTAGGGGCCGTCAACGACGACGCCGTAGCCACCGGTGAAGGTCTGGCAGAACTCGGTACGGTTCAGCAGGTAGGTGATGGCCTGACGAACCTCGGGGAACATGGTGGGTCCGAAGTCGCACTCGAACTCGACCTTGCCGTAGCCGGCTCTCTGGTAGTGAACCTCGGAGAAGTTCACATCGTCAACGATCGCCAGAGCGGCCTTGGTGTCGTCACCGCCGGTGATGCCGGACAGGACGTCAACAGCGCCGGTCTTCAGCTGCTCCAGCTGAGTCTCGGAAACGATGAAGACATAGACAATGGTCTCAATGGAGGGGGTCTGACCCTCGAAGTTGCCCTTGAACTCAGGGTTGATGGTCAGAGTGCACTGCTTGGTGCCCTGATCCCAGTCGGTGATAACGTAAGCGCCGGAGAAGGGGTAGGTGGAGACGTCGTAACGGCTCTCGTTCAGGTGAGCGGTAGTGACGTACTCACCGGCGTCGTCCTTGGCGTAGAACGCATCGGACAGGTAGCAGCCTTCGCCGTCATCCTTGATCTCCACACCGTCGCCCAGCCACAGGCCCAGAGGAGCGGGATCAAACGCGGCATAGGTGTAAGCGAAGTAGTAAGGCAGGTAGTCAGAGGACACGGTCACGGAGAAGGTGTACTCATCCAGCAGACGGATGCCGGAGAAGATCTTGGAAGTGCCCTCAGCCTCTTCGCCGGTGTAAGCGTTGAACTCCTTGTAGCCCACGAAGGACTGGCCGAAGGTGCCGGGCATACCGGCAGCAACAGCAACGGGGGTGGAGAACGCCATGACCTGTGCCAGATAGTTGACAGCGGTGATGGGGGTGCCATCGGAGAAGGTCAGGCCCTCGTTGATGGTCACGGTGTAAGTAGCGGTGCCGTCGTCGTTGTCAGTCTCGGTGTGATCCTTGACAGCGGTCTCGTTCCAGACGTAAGCGCCGCCCTGGTTGGTCTCCATAGTGCCGTAGCCGATGGTCAGCTTCTGGATGTCCTGATCGGACGCGCCGGCGGAAGAACCGCCCCAGCCGGGATAACGGAAGTCGCCGGACAGCTCGGTGTTGCTGCCCAGAATCGCGCGGTTGGGCGCAGTGGGTGCTGCTGCAGTATCTGCTTTGGTCTCAGCGGGCACGTCGGCAGCAGTAGGTGCAGCAGTCTCGGTGGTGCCATTGGAACCGCAGGCAGCCAGACCCAGCATCATAACGACTGCCAGAAGCAGGCTCAGAAGCTTGGTGAACTTTTTCATTCAGAATTCCTCCCTCAGAAATTTTTAAGACAGACGATCAGAAGTCATCCGTCAGATTTACGTCCCTCAGGAGGTATTCCCCCCAGAAACGTTACATATATTATGCACTATCCGTCACTCGTTGTCAAATGTTTTTTGCATTTCATTGGATTCTACAAAAAGCGCACTATTTCGTCATGGTTTTTGTGCGCATGGACGAACCCGAAACCAATTCCGTTACTTTTTCGTCACCTTTTCGTGTTTTCGCTCCCCGGCGCCGCACCCACCGGCAGCCGCCCTTCCAATGGGACGCAGCCCTGTTGAAAGGATATTCTCTCCTGAAGCAGCAAAAAAGCACCGGGTTTTCCATACTTTCACGGAAAACCCGGCACTTTTGGCACCCCTGACCCGTCCAAATACGAACCCGGAAGAGTACCGACAAAATCAGACGTAGCCGCATTTTATACTGAACTCCAATTAGGGTCTATCTAAAAACCGTCAACATGCCCAAACAGCGGGTCTTTTCCGCCTGCTGTGCACCATTTT
>OIYS01001305.1_pt1 | contig 13010 bp, 21 predicted proteins | sample 1588271 | NCBI WGS metagenome assembly OIYS01 (sample SAMN03283286) | human gut metagenome | biome: human-associated habitat; material: feces | host: Homo sapiens | place: Peru | collected 2012
ATCGGCGGAGATCATCGACGTGAGCGCGCTGAAGATCGCGGACGGGCAGGTGGGCGTATACCTGCTGCTGGAGGACGGCGCGGACGCGGCGGCGCTGATCGCGGCGGTGAAGACGGCGCTGTCCGACCGGACGGAGAGGCCGCTGACCGACCTTGTGACAGTGGCGGCGGCGAAGGAGAACGACTACACGCTGAAGGTCAGCTACTCGATCAGCCAGACCGCGACGGGCGACGTATCCGGGCGGGTGCTCGCGGCGGTGGCGGCGTACACGCAGTGGCAGGACTTCACGCTGGGGCGCGCCTTTGACCCGGACTATCTGGTGGCGCTGCTGTACCAGGCGGGCGCCGCGCGGATTTCATTTGCGGAGGGCAGCGTCTACAACGGAGGGACGGTGCAGTATACGGCGGTGGACAGGGATACGCGCAGCAAGGGCACGATACAGCTCATCCAGGCAGAGGGGGATTAAACCATGTCGGACGCAATGAGACTGGCTCCAAAATATCTGCTGGCCGACAGAAACGGATACGCCCTTATACGGGCGATTGCGGCGGCGGACGACTACATGACGGAGAGGATCACCTCGGCCATGCAGACGCTCTACGACGTGGAGAAAATGCCTGAATGGCGGCTGGACGAGAGAGCCTGGGAAATGAACCTTGAATGGTACGACTACACGGCGGACGTGGAGAGCAAGCGCGACCAGATACGCGGCGCGCGGGACTACTTCGACCGCCTGGGCACGCCCTATGCCGTCGAGCGGGCGATTGCCGACGTGTGGGGCGAGGGCCGGGTGGAGGAATGGTTTGACAGCGGGGCGCAGCCGTATCACTTTACCGTGTACACGTCCAACACGGGCGCGCTGCTGGAGAACAGAAAGAAGTTTTTGAAGATCCTTGAAGAGGTCAAAAACGTCCGAAGCGTTTTGGACAACATCGTGTACGAGGGCGTGGAGGGCAAGGCGAACGGCTACGCGCTGGCAAAATACCTGGGCGCAGAAATCAGCATGAAGGCGACGGCCTACAACAGGGAGGGATAAACTATGTGGCAGGGCGCGGTAACGAACGTGGGCGTGGCGCTGCTCAAGAAATGGGCGACGGGCGGCACGCTGACCATCACCAAGGCGCAGAGCGGTTCGGGCTATGTGGCGGCGAGTCAGCTTGCGGCGCAGGCGGCGCTGACCAACCCGGTGCAGGCGCTGACGATTACGGGCTATCAGACGGGCGATACGGGCGTGACCTACAGGGTGCAGATACTGGCGCACACGGTGGAGTACACGCTCCGGCAGATCGGCATTTTCGCCAAGCTGGACGCGGGCGCGGAAACGCTGATCGCGATTTTCGAGGACGAGACCGGCCTGACCATTCCATCGAGCGCGGACGTGTCAGACTTCGTGTTTTCCTTCAGCGCGACGGTGCAGATGTCCAACGCGGGCAGCCTGACCGTCAACATGGACACGAGCGCGCTGGTCAGCCGGAGCGAGATGGAGGCGTATGTGGCCGAGGCGCTGGCCAACGTGGACATTCCCGCGCTGAACGAGCACATCGCGAACAAGCAGAACCCGCATGAGGTGACCTACGCGCAGACGGGCGCGGCGGCGGCGCAGCACTATCACGGCAACCTGACGCCGGACGGCAAGGTCGGCTCGGCGAGCGGACAGGTCTTGCGCACCGGCACGGGCGGCGCGATTGTGGCGGGAACGGTCAGCGCACTGCGGCAGGAAATGGGACTGGGCGACGATACCGGCGCGCTGCCAATTAAAAACGGCGGCACACGTGCGACCACAGCGGAGCAGGCGAGAATAAACCTGGGCATTACGCCGGAGAACATCGGGGCGGCGCCCGCAGTGCACAGCCACGCCATCAGCGACGTGAACAACCTGCAAACAACGCTGAACGGCAAGGCCAACACCACCCACAACCAGGGCGCGAACACCATCACGGCGGGCACACTGGCGGGCAAGGTGCAGGCGAACGCGGCGGCAGAGGCAACGCTTGCAGACGCGCAGGTGCGCAACATCAAGGCGAGCACAACTGACCTGACGGCGGGAACGAGTACGCTTCAGGCCGGGGAGGTGTACCTGGTCTATGAGTAAGGCAGGATATATCGGAGTGAGCAACCTTGCGCGAAAGATAAAGAAAATGTACGTGGGCGTGGACGGTGTGGCGCGGCAGGTGAAGAAGGCGTATGTCGGAGACGCGTACAACAAGGCGCGGCTGTGGTACACGGCGAGATATTTTGAATACACCGGCAATTACACGGAGCAGGAAGTTACGATTGGCGGAAAGGCATATGTGCTGTACACGCTGACCAGCTCCGGGACGCTGAAGTGCAGCGAGGCGCAGTACTGGATGTGCGGCGCAGGGTGCAGCGGCGAAGCGAACCGCAGAATGGGCACCGGAACATATAATTACGAAGCGGGAAGAGGCGGGTGCGGCGGACACGTAGCGTCTGGCACAATGCTTCCGGGCACATGGCAGGTGCTGATTGGCGCAGGTGGAGACACGTCGAAAAACGGCGCTGAAGCGAACAGCGGCGGAAACACGAGCATAACGTTTGGCGGTACCACAACCACGGCAGAGGGAGGCAACATCATCAGCGGCGGTTCGGGCGGCGGCAGTGCGGCAAACTACCGTTACGCTATCGGCCAGCGAAACGGCGGCAGCGGAGACGGAGTGTCTACAATACCATTTGGGCTGACGTCGCTCGGGAAAGCATGCCCGGGCGGCGGCGGCGGCGGGTTATACATGAACAACTCGAACAGAAGGAATGGCGGCGCAGGCGGCTCAAACGGCGAGGACGGCGGCGATACGTCTACAGGCGGGTCTGATGGAGGCGCAGGCGGCGAAACAGGCGGCGGCAGGGGAGGCAATACGTCGCCAACAACCGTTGAATCGGGCAGCGCAGCCACTTTTTACGGAGGCGCTGGCGGAGGCGCAGCAGTTAGGACAAGTGGCTCTTGGATGGCCGCGAACGGCGGCGCGGGATATCAGGGTGTGGTATACGTACTGCAAGAGGCGGCATAAGGAGGAATGAAAATGATCGGAGCAATTGTGAAGGACAACATCGTCGAAAACCTGATCGTGCTGGACGAGGCGCAGAAGGCCGAGCTGGAGGCGGCGCTCGGGTGCGAGATCGTGGACGCGCGGCCTTACGGCCTGATTGCGGGCGACCTGAGGACGGCGGCGGGCTGGACGCGCAACGCGGGCGGCGAACAGATGGTGCTTGAATTGCAAACGCAGGAAGCCTATGACAGCTACACGCTGGCTGCACAGCGCGCGGCGGACGCGGAGGCGGCGCTGGAGACGGCGGGCGAGGCGGCGACGGCAGAAGCCCTGAACATACTGAGAGGAGATGTGAGTGAATGACTGAAGCGCAAAGAAAAGAGCTGCTGGCCATGCGCGCGGCGCTGGACGGGCTGGTGGGCAAGATCGTGGAGACGCCCGCCGAAGTGAACGAGTACCAGGCGGCTGTGCGCGAATGGCAGCCCGGAGCGTTCGCGGTGGGCGACGTGAGGCAGCGCCTGGGCGCGCCCTATAAGTGCGTGCAGGCGCACGACAGCACGGCAAACCCGACTTGGACGCCGGAAGCGACGCCCGCGCTGTGGATGCAGTATCACGGCACCACGCCCGAGAGCGCCAGGCCGTGGATTGCGCCGACCGGCGCGCACGACATGTACAAGGCCGGGGAGTACATGATCTGGACGGACGGCAGGCTCAAGAAGGCCAAAATGGACACGGCCTATAGCCCGACGGACTATCCGCAGGCATGGGAGGATCAGAGCGGCGGCGAAACGGGCGGCGGCGAGACGGGCGGCGGCGGAGGCGGCGAGAGCGGCGGAGGGACGACCGCGGCACCGTGGCAGCAGCCCGAAGGGGCGCATGACGCATATAAGAAGGGCGCTGAGGTGAGCCACAAGGGATCTGAATGGACATCTGATGTTGACGGCAACGTCTGGGAGCCGGGCGTCTACGGATGGACAAAAAAGGAGAGCTGATATGATTACAATCAAAGCGGCCTTCACCGACAGGGACACGATGCTGGGACTGCTGGGGCGCGTGGGCGAGAACGGGACGCGGCAGATCGAGTTTGACTGCTCAGAAATTCTGGCCGAATACCCGGCGGCGGTGATCGTGTGCGCGGTGAAAAGGCCGGGCGAGGAGAGCGCGTATTACGCCGACATGCAGGCGGAGGGCGCTCTGCGCAGGCTGATCCTGAGGGACGTGGAAACTGAAAAGCCCGGCACACTGAAGCTGGAACTGAGCGCGCTGGACGGCGAGAAGCAGCGCCGGACAACGCTCTATGCCGGTGCGATTGCGTCGGGGCTGACGCGGACGGACGAGGAGCCGAGCGACCCGGAAAAAGACCTGATCGACTACATTGCCGACGCGGAGACCGTAAAGCAGGAGGCGAGCAACGCCGCGAAGGACGCGCGGGCCGCAGCCGGGAGAGCGGAGGACGCGGCAAGCGAGATAGAAAACATGACCGCGAACGCCGTAACGCTTGCGCCGGGCGAATCCGCTACGGCCAATTACAACGCGGGCGTGCTGACGCTTGGTGTGCCGAAGGGCGATACCGGCGCGAAGGGCGACCCGGGGGCGAAGGGCGACAAGGGAGACCCGGGCGTGCCAGGCTCCGATGCAGCTGTCACAAAACAGAATATAGAGGCGGCACTGGGGTACGCGCCGGTGATGGATGTGCAGGTGGCCGGGAGCAGCATACTGGATGGCGGGGTGGCGAATGTGCCAATCGCAAACAAACTGACAAATGGGGTTATGAGACCTGATTTCTATGGCATAGGCGTGAGTCCCGCCGGCATCCTTTACGTACAAAACACATCTAATAATAACATTACGAATCGAATCTCAAGTGCGCCTTTGACAGCTTACAACCTCGACTACGCCGTCAAAGCTGCCATGTGCGACGGGAAAGGCGCGGCGTGGACGGACACAGAACGCCTGGCAGCGCTCCTGCGGCTGGGATGTACCGTAGGTGATGATGGCATCGTGCGATGGTCTGCGCAGACGGGAGGCTAACCATGCAATACATTTATGCGGCAAAACCTAACTATAACTCCGAAACACATGAACTGTATCCGACCTATAATCTAGAGAATGGCATATTTTCCGTTGGCTGGGACGTACAGCCAAAGCCAGATGAGGATGGATATACACCAACGTCAGATGAGCAACCGCAAGGAGCGCCTACGCTGCGGGAACGGGTTGAGGCGCTGGAAAGCGCGAGCGACGATATTATCCTGATGATGGCAGACTTAATCGGAGGAGGTGAATAAGATGAAGACATTGAACAATCTGAAACTGAGGATCATGGTGCGGGCGTTCCGCATCCGAATCGCGAATGGCGAATCCATTGAGGACATTGCGGCGGACTATCCGGCGCTGACCACGGACGATCTCACAGCCATAAATGCGGAACTCCTGCGGCTGGGATGTATCGTGGACGATGCCGGCAATGTGCGCTGAACTGTTCAAACGAGCGGCACCTGACCACACCGCCGGGGCGGCGTGAAATAAATGGGGAGGGATGGACATGGCAAAGAAGGTCAAAATCTGCTTGGACGCGGGACACTATGCGGAGTATAACCGCAGCCCGGTTGTGCCGGAATACTACGAATCGCATATGTCGTGGAAACTGCACCTGCTGCTGAAAAAGTACCTGGAGCAGTACGGCATTGAGGTGATCACGACCCGCCCGGACCAGCGCAAAGACCTGGCGCTCTACCAGCGCGGCGCGACGTCCAAGGGCTGCGACCTGTTTTTGTCGCTCCACAGCAACGCGGTGGGCGGCAAAGTGGGCAATGAGAGCGTCGACCGCGTGATGGTATTTGCTCCGATTGATGGCAGAGGCAAGGACATTGCCGGCAAACTAGGCGAATGTATCCGCGCGGTGATGCAGACCAAGCAGGGCAGCCGTGTCGAGACGCGCGAGGGCAACCGCGGCGACTACTACGGCGTGATTCGCGGCGCGACGGCGGTCGGGACGATCGGCCTGCTGGTGGAGCATAGTTTCCACTCGTGCACCCGGTCGGCGCGATGGCTGCTGGATGATGTCAATCTGGATAAGCTCGCGCGCGCGGAAGCGCGGGTGCTGGCCGAGCACTACGGGCTGGCCAAACAGCCGGACGCGCCGGTCGAGCCGGAGGAACCCACGCAGGATAACTCTAAGGAGGATACGGACATGGGAGTATTGTACAGGGTGCAGATCGGCGCATTCTCGCGCAGGGAAAATGCGCAGCGCACATTGGAGAAGGCAAAGGCGCTGGGATTTGATGCGTTTATCGTGGAACAGCAGCGCGAGAAAGACGCGGGCGGGCTGACCATCGCAAAGGGAAACTGGAACGTGCGCAGGGGCGCCGGAACCGAGTTCGGCATTATCGGACTGGCGCGCGAGGGCGAGGTGTACGAGCAGGACGAGGAAGCGAGCACGGCGGACTGGGTGTGCATCCTGTACGGCGGCGAAAAGGGCTACATCAGCGCGAAGGGAGTTGTCGATAAATGAATGAAGAGCAGGTCATCGCGCTGCGCGAGGAAATGGCCGCGAACAACAAGGAGCACGAGGCGTTTAACCGAAGACTGAAGGAGCACGACCAGAAGCTCGGCCAGCTCAACGACCTGACGGTGGCCATTAGCCGCCTGACAGATGCGAACGTGAACAACACAAAGGTACTTGAGCAGGTGAAGGGCACGGTGCAGCGGCTGGACGCGCGCCTGGAGAGCATCGAGCACGAGCCGGGCGAAAGGTGGAAGAAGATCACGTTTGAGATCGTCAAGTACCTGGTGCTGGCGGCTATCGGCGCGGCGGTGGGATATTTTTTGAAGGGGTAACCGGCGCGCGGAAAGACCTTTCGCCTTCTGACGGAGGGCATAAAAAATAAAGGAGGAAGACCCATGGACAAAATCAACTGGAAGCGGAAACTGACGAGCAGGAAATTCTGGACGGCGATCGGCTCCTTCGTGAGCATGCTGATTATCGCGCTGGGCGGCGCGGAAACGGTCGCGACGCAGGTGACGGCGCTGATCATGGCGGGCGCGTCGGTCATCGCCTACATCATCGGCGAGGGGCTGGCGGACGCGGGCAACGCGGGCATGGACGACGAGAGCGACGGTGAGTAGCCGTGCGCGAGCATCCATTCCGAGGAGCGACCAGGGCGCAAATGCGCGCACGGATTGACGACGCGATGCTTTCTGACCTGGACAGGCGGATTGCAAACGCGTGCTTTGTGGAGTGCTGCGCGTCCGACGTGGAGGCGGGCGTGGCGGCGGGATGCGACAGACGAACCGTCAAGCGGCATTTGCCGGGGATTATCGAGGTGCTGATGATCAGAAAGTGAAAAGGGCGGGGAAACCCGCCTTTTTGTATTGACTTGCCGCGCAGAATGTGCGATACTGAAGAAAAGCGGGAAGGAGACAGAGCGCATGGACGGAAGAGTGTGCCTGATCTGCGGCGCGGAGCTGCCGAAGCGCAAGAGCAAATACTGCTCTGAGCAGTGCGGGAAAAAAGCGATTAAAATGCGCGCACAGGAAAACTACAAGCAGGTTCGCGGAAGGCAGGGCGTGTTCAGGTTTGGGATTATCTGCATGGACTGCGGGCGCGCTTATGACGGCACGATCAAAACAAAGCGCTGCCCGGCCTGCCAGGAGGAAGCGGACAAAAGACACTATGCAGAATTCCTGGCGAGGGCAAGGATGGGCGCACAGCGAAAAATCGGAAGCACCGATCTATGCCAGCGATGCGGACAGCCATATACCGTAGAGGGCAGCGCGCAGCGGTACTGCAAAGCCTGCGCGCCCATTGCGATGAAGGAAAACATCAGCGAGCATAAGAAAAAATATCGTCTGGAATACTATGGTAATCCTGAGCACGCCCAGGAAAAGCGAGAGGCGAAAAGGGTAAAAAAAGGGCAGATCGAGACCTGTCCGATCTGCGGGAAGCAGTTTGAATCCAGGTACGGTGCCAAATACTGCTCGGACGAGTGCAGGCGCGAATGGGCCAGGCGCAATGACAAAACGCCGGAGCGACATGCAAAACACAGTGAGTATAAAAAGAGAAAAAGGCAGACGGAGGAAGGCAGAGCGGAGATCAACAGAAAGGCACGGGAAAACTACGCAAAGAGAAAGGCGCGCGAGAAAGGGAATCCCGAAAATCAGACTTGACGGGCGCGATTGCGCGCGGTATAATAGATATGGTATTGCTGGTGCGCGATGCGACGGACGCGCCCAGAGGCCCGGGTTGGAAGCGCCCGGGCTTTTTTGAATCATGCGAGAGGGAGGGATAAAGATGGAGATCAACGAGATTGTGAGCAGGGTGGAGGTGTACGGCCTGAGGGAATCGGTCGCCGCGTCGAAATACCCGATGGCGGTTGACACGGGGGCGTGCACGACGCGCGTCACGGACAACACAAAGGCGCTCGCGTCGGCGGCGCCGGGAACCGGACACGACCAGTTCCTCACAGGAATCATCGTGCAGTTTGACCTGACGTTCTCCCTGAAGGCGTGGACGGAGGCACAGAGGTATCACTTTCTGGACTTTGTATCGAGCCAGAGCACGATGCACCGGATGGCACAGTTTGACCTGGACAAACAGTACATGCCTTATACCGACCCGCGCATGATAGAGATCATGAAGGAAAAGGTCGCGGACTATAACGCGGAGCCTACGCCCGAAAACTACCTGAAGATACTGTACTCCAACCCGGCGGGCTTTCGCCTGACAGCGCGCATGACGACGAATTACAGGCAGCTCAAGACGATTTACAGGCAGCGCAGGACGCACAGGCTGCCCGAGTGGCGCGTGTTCTGCGAGTGGATTGAGACGCTGCCCTTTGCGAAGGACTTTATCATGGGCAAAAAAAACTGAACGGAATAAAAAGAAAAAGGACCCGGCGAAACGCCGGGCCCTATTTGTTTTTGGACTTGCACAGGATTTGCACAGCGAATGCGCAGGCCGTGTACAGATTTGCCCCCGGCAAAACGCTCGAAGCGCGATAATAAAGAAAAAGGAGGCGAAACGCAATGGCCTATGGGTATCCGTATCAGCCGGGAGGCATGCCGAGCTATTTTAATACGAACTACATGCCGCCCGCGCCGCAGATGAACATGAACCCGCCCGCGCCGCAGCCAAACGCGCAGGCGCAGAACACGCCGGGCAGCAATGTGACCTGGATTTACGTGAACGGGATGGCGGGCGCGCGGGAGCAGATCGTTCAGCCCGGTCAGACCGCCTGGATGATGGACAACAACGAGCCGGTGATCTTTGTCAAGAGCGTAGACACGATGGGTGGCGCGAGCCTGAGAGGATTTCGCCTGCAGGAGATCAACGCGCACCCAAATGCGCCTGAGAGCGGCCAATACGCCAGCGCTAACGACCTGAGCGCGGCGAACGAACGGATTGCGCGCCTGGAGACGACCCTGAGCGGACTGATGAATGAACTGGGAGGTGGAAAACATGAACCCGTTGGCGCAGATAGCGGGCAGGCAGGCGGCAAATAACCTGCCGATGGGGCAGTTGATCCAGCAGTTTATGCAGTTCAGGCGGCAGTGGACGCCTGAAACCGCGCAGGCGAAGATCAACGACATGCTCAAAAGCGGGCAGATCAACGCGGAGCAGCTTGCCCAGGCGGAGCAGATGGCGCGCCAGATGGGCGGCATGTTCAAGTGACGTTCCCGGGCGTGATGCGCAGCGCGCCCGATGAGCGAATATAAAAAACGAGGTGAAAAAAATGTCTGAAATGAACGAGGGCGGCAGCTTCTTCAGCGGAGACGGCTTCTGGGGCATCATTGTGCTGTTCTTCATCTTCGCGATGTTCGGCGGCGGTTCGTTTGGTGGCCTTGGAAGCAATGCGGCGCAGGGCGCGCTGACCCGCGCGGAGCTGGCCGACGGCTTCAACACCGCGACGCTCGAGCGCAACCAGAACGACCTGATGCGCGACCAGTTCGGCATGCAGCGCGAGATCATGGAAAACCGATTCGCGCAGCAGCAGTGCTGCTGCACCACGCAGCAGAACATTCTGCAGAATCGCTATGACTACGCGCTGGGGCAGGCGAACACGCAGCGGGAGATTCTGGACAACCGCTACAACACGCTGCTGGGCTTCAACAACATGCAGGCCCGGCAGGACGCCTGCTGCTGTGACCTGAAGACGGCGATTCACGCTGAGGGCGAGGCGACCCGCGCACTGATCAACGCCAACACCATGCAGGAGCTTCGCGACAACCTGCAGGCGGCGCAGCTCCAGCTGGGCAACCTGAGCCAGACGCAGACCCTGCTGGCGGCGATCGACAAGGTGCCTTACCCCGCCTACATCACCAGCAGCCCGTATCAGTCGGCCTGCAACCCGTGTATGGGCAATGCCTGCGGCGGCTGCTGCAGGTAAACTGACCTGATCATACGCTTTGACAGCGCAACGGCCCCCGGCGAGCGCTGGGGGCTGCATTATTGAAGGAGGAAGAGGAAATGTATCAGGAGTATGTCGAAAAAGTCAAAGAAGTCATTGGCAAGATGGACGTGGAGAAGATGAGCATCGAAGAAATGCGAAATCTGCTGGCGCTGGCCTGGCAGATCGAAAGCAATGACAGAATGCTCACCTATCTGAGAATGCAGCCGGAAGGGATTGGAACCTGCTACTGCACGACCTAATGAAAGAAGGAGGAATATGAAGATGGCATGCGAAAACAAGTGCTGGCAGAAGAGCGCGCAGACCGCCTACAACGACGCGGAACAGGCGTATGTGGCGGCGGGTACGCAGGTGAACGTGCTGGGCACGCTGGCGACCGACAGCGGCGTGAGCGTCAAGACGCAGACCGGCGGGTTTCAAATCGTCTCGGGCGGTTTGTTCCGGGTGAGCTACGATGTGACGAGCACGCCGGGCGCGGCGGGAACGCAGGTACTACAGCTTTACAGCGGGGCATCTCCCCTGCCCTGCGCCGTCGTTACCGACACGGCGGCGGCGAACGGGATCATCACGCAGCACGTTGAAACGGTCGTTGACCTTGCGACCTGCTGCGCGCTCAGGCCGGTTGTATCGGCGAGGATTTCCGGCGTGGCGGGCGTGATCAATCACGTATGCGCGAGCGTGGTCAAACTGGCCTGAAAGGGCGGTGAGCCGTATGACGCTGGACAGACTGGAAAAAAACGCGGCGATTGTTGCGGGCAACCTGGACGAGGCGAAACGCTACGCGGCCATGGCGCACGCGGCGAAGGATGAACAGCGGCAGGAAGCCGACTGGTACCTCGAAATGGCGCGGCGGCATCTCGAATTCAACAACGCGGGGCTGACGCTGGTTGACCGAATGGCGGCGGAGTACGCGCAGGAGCACGCGCAGGAAGGCCCGGGCGTGATGGCCATGCACAGGTTCAGGCGCGCGCAGTGGGCGAAGGAAACCGCGCAGATTCAGGCGATGGTCGCTGGATACGGGAAATAAAAAGCAAAAGAGCAGGGACGAACCCTGCTCTTTCACTTTTGGCAGAAAGTATCCAGCCATTTCAACTCACGCGTCTGAGCGCAGCCATGAACGCAGACGCGACGCAAGAGGATCAACTCCCATATCACCTCTTACGCAGACTATTATACTATACGTTGGCCAAGCTGTCAAGGGGGAAAATAAAACAAACAGAAAGCAGGTTTCCCTGCTTTCTGAATGCTCTCCTTGCGGAGAATTGTGCGGTTGAAATCCTCGCGGAAAGTATTATACTAAACATTGGCCGATCTGTCAAGGGGGAAATAAAAATAAAAAGACAAAAAGCAGGCGAACCTGCTTTTTATCTGTCCTTAGGGCAGAAAACAGGGTTCCCCAGTTCCCTGTTTTCTGTGTTCCTCCTTGCGGAGAAGTTGATGTAACCTTCTCCCGGAGAATATTATACTAAACACTGGCCGATCTGTCAAGGGGGAAAATAAAACAAACAGAAAGCAGGTTTCCCCTGCTTTCTGCCTGCCTCCTTGCGGAGAAGTTGATGTAACCTCCGGAGATTATTATACTAAACACGCTGCTGGTTGTCAAGGGGGAAAAATGCGCGCGCAGAAACAAAAAAGAGGCGGCAAAATGCCGCCGCCCTTTTTAGCATCAATCAATATTTCAATCCAACGGCCTTTCAGCCGACAGGTAGATTATAGCATGTCACCGGGGGATGTGTCAAGGGAAAAATAAAAAGACAAAAAGCAGGTGAACCTGCTTTTTGTCTTTTTGATATTATCCTAATTTCAATCCACGCAGCCTTTGTCCCGGTACGACGCAGAAGGCCACGACAATAAGAGGAATGCGCCGGGGAACCTCTTACGTGGGTTATTATACAGCACGCGGGGCGGGTTGTCAAGGGGAAAAAATGCGCGCGCAGAAACAAAAAAAGAGGCGGCAAAATGCCGCACCATCTTTTTGCATGAATCACAGTCAACATTTCAATCCACACGCCTTCGTCCCATACGACGCAGAAGGCGCGACAGAAAGAGGATTGCGTCGGGGGGAAACCTCTTTCAAACAAAGAAGACGTTTCAATCCAACGGAATTACAGCCGACAAGTAGATTATAGCACGCCATCAGGGGATGTGTCAAGTGCTTTTTGAAAACGGTACAGAAGCGTTCGGGCGGGTGATCATTCCTTTGCCGGGGCGTCGCCGAAGTCGGGGCCGAAGAGCACCTTGAAGTTAAAAAGGCCGATGCTCATGCCGAGGACGAATTCGAGCGCCTCATTCAGGCCATCGACCTTTGCGTCGAGCAGCTCGGCCTTATGATCGTCCTCGCCATACTCCTCACGGCGGCGGTTTGCCTCGCCGCTCTCGCGAAGAATTGCGTCAAGAATGTTCCGGGCGATTGTGGTGCGCGGCTCGCCGAGGGAATTCAGGATTGCGTCTTCGTACTGATCCGGGTTGAGAGATTCGGTGTTCATGTGGTAGTCCTTTCTGCCAGGCAAAACGCTGGCGGGGCGTTGATGAGCTGAAACGGTGGGAGGGCGTCAGGCGTTTGGCCTCTCAAGAACGGTGAGCTTGCAGGTTTTAATGG
>OIYS01001308.1_pt1 | contig 13005 bp, 11 predicted proteins | sample 1588271 | NCBI WGS metagenome assembly OIYS01 (sample SAMN03283286) | human gut metagenome | biome: human-associated habitat; material: feces | host: Homo sapiens | place: Peru | collected 2012
GGGGTGGTATTGGCGGGGATAGAGTGCAGTCCGAAAATCTTTGATTTTCGAGCGAGCGGCATTCCCGTCCAAGAGCGTGTCGATTTTTTCGACACGCTCAAGCGCCAACCGATTTCTCGGTTGACGCATTTTTTATTGGATTTTAATTATTCCAAATTAAGTTTTTTTGAAAGGAAATGCCGCGTTATGCAAAAATACACAGCGGCGAAAATAAGACTGTAAACCGTGATTAAACCTAAGAAAGCCTGAAATGTACCGACTGATACTGTCAGATCGACATCTATGCTTCCGAACACAGCTATACTTATTGTCATAACAAACGTGTTTATTACCTGCACCGCGGCATAAAGGCATATATAAGCCACAACCGCGCCGCCTACCCTGCTTTTAAACTGCTGACCTATCGCGATAGCGGCGTAGAACATTAAAAGCGACTGGAACATACCTATAATAATCGCTATTATAAATTCTGCGGTCAGGCTTACAATTTGAGCGGCGATAAGATTTTGCCCCGCAAATTCAAAGCCGGTTTTCAGCACCTCAAAAATATCGTCGAGTACCTCCGTACCCGCACCCATTATGAGCAATGACGCGATAACCGCAATAAAATCGATTACAATAACCAAAACACCGCAAAGCAGCTTACAAATAATATGTTGAGTGGCGGTAAATGGCAAGGTAAAAGTCAAATACCCCTCGCCGGATAACAGGTTTTTGTAAAACCGCATTACCACAACTACCATACCCACAACAAAAACCGCTATTACCGAAAAAGCATAAACCGTTGTGCTTATACCCGCGGGAATTTGCAAAAGCGTGTTATCGGTTTTAATAAGCAAGGTTAATCTGCTTAAAAGCGCAAAGCCCAACACCGCCGCATATATGGGTAAAAGATTTCTGAAAAGTGAATACAGCTCGTATTTATAAAGCTTTTTTAACATCTGAATACCTCCCTGAACAGCTCGTCAACGCTCTTGCCCTCGCGCATACGTATGTTATCCACCGTGTCGCACAGCACCACGTCGCCGCGGTTTATAAATATAACGTCGCTTAATATCTGCTCAACATCCGCAATTAAGTGGGTGGATATTATAACCGTTGCGTTTTCGTTGTAGTTGCTTATTATCGTGCGCAGAATGTAATCCCTTGTGGCGGGGTCAACGCCGGCTATCGGCTCATCGAGCATATAAAGCTCCGCCTCTCTGCTCATTGCCAGAATAGGCGCAACCTTTTCCTGCGTTCCCTTTGAAAGGGTTTTAATTTTGCGCTTTCGGTCAATTCCTAAATTTTCAAGCATTGCGTCCGCCCGCTCGCGCTTAAAATCCGAGTAAAAATCGGCAAAGTAATTTATCATGCCGTCAACCGTCATCCATTGCGCCAAAAAATTCCTATCGGGCAAATATGATACTATTTTTTTAGTCTCCACGCCCACAGGCTTGCCGTCTATCAGCATTTCGCCCATGGTTGGGGTAAGCAATCCGTTCGCAATTTTAATAAGCGTTGTTTTGCCGCTGCCGTTGGGTCCCAAAAGCCCCACTATTCTGCCCTTTGCAATCTGTAAATTTACAGCCGACAAAGCAACCGCGTTTTTATAGACCTTTGAAAGACTTTTACATTCAAGAATGTTCTCCACAGTCAGTTCCTCCCTCATTCAGTACACTGTTCAAAGCCGACGAAATTTCGCCGCTTTCAAGCCCCAGGGCTTTCAGCCGCTCGGTAAATTCCCTCGTCTGCTTTAAAACATATTCGTTTTTAAGCGCCGATATTTTTTCGGTATCCTCGGTAACGTAGCGCCCCTCGCCCCGCTTTACATAAATTATTCCGCTTTCCTCGGCAGAGGAGAGCGCGCGCTGCATAGTGTTGGGGTTTACCCCTGCGGTAAGGGCTAAATCCCGCACCGCGTCCAATTTATAGCCCGGCGGATACTCGCCGCTTATTATTTTAAGAATAATAATATCGGCTATCTGCTGAAAAATAGGTTTATCGGTCGAAAAGCTCCAAGACACATTATCACCTCACTGTATTATTAAGCTAATACAATAATACAACATTAAATTTAATTTGTCAAGTGTTTCTGCGGAAAAATATTTGACAAACGCACACCGGTGTGCTATACTGTATTAAATTAAAGGAGCAAAGGCGCTCATAAAGGGATATAATTCTCTTTATGGGCGCTTAATTTTTAAACGGGGGAATTACAATGACCGAAAAGGGACTTTACCGACAGCAGTTTGAGCACGACGCCTGCGGTATAGGCGCGGTTGTGAATGTAGACGGTACAAAAAGCCACAAGGTGGTTGATAACGCGCTTTCTATAGTTGAAAAGCTGGAGCACCGAGCCGGAAAGGACGCCTCGGGCGAGACGGGCGACGGCGTAGGAATATTGGTGCAGATATCCCATAAATTCTTCAAAAAAGCCGCAAAGGAAATAGGTATAGACCTGCCCGGCGAGCGCGAATACGGCGTTGGAATGTTCTTTTTCCCGCAGGACACCTTAAAGCGCAATCAGGCTAAAAAAATGCTTGAGGTTATAGCCGAAAAAGAGGGCGTGGAGTTTTTAGGCTGGCGAGATGTGCCTACAAAAAGCGAAATTTTGGGGCAGAAAGCGCTCAGTTGTATGCCGCACATTATGCAGTGCTTTTTAAAAAAGCCCGAAGATACGGCTGAGGGGCTTGACTTTGACCGCAAGCTTTATATAATCCGCCGCGTGTTTGAGCAGAGCAATGATAATACATATGTCGCCTCATTATCAAGCCGTACAATAGTTTACAAGGGTATGTTTTTGGTGGGGCAGCTGCGCCGCTTTTACCTTGATTTGCAAAACGCGGCTTATGAAAGCGCAATAGCACTTGTACACTCGCGCTTTTCCACCAACACAACGCCCAGCTGGGAGCGCGCCCACCCGAACCGCTTTATACTGCACAACGGCGAAATAAACACCATTCGCGGCAACGTTGACCGTATGCTCGCGCGCGAGGAAACAATGGAAAGCGCCGTTATGGAAGACGATATGGATAAAATCCTGCCCGTGGTAAACGCGGCGGGGTCGGACTCGGCTATGCTTGATAACACGCTGGAATTTCTTGTTATGAACGGAATGGATCTGCCGCTTGCCGTAATGGTTACTATCCCCGAGCCGTGGCGCAACAGCAAGACCATAACAAGGGCTAAAAGAGATTTTTACCACTACTACTCCACAATGATGGAGCCGTGGGACGGCCCCGCCGCCATACTCTTTTCGGACGGCGATACCGTAGGCGCGGTGCTTGACCGAAACGGGCTGCGCCCCTCGCGCTACTATATAACCGATGATAACACGCTTATTTTATCATCCGAAGTGGGCGTGCTTGATATTCCCGCGGAGCATATTGTTAAAAAAAGCCGCTTGGAGCCGGGCAAAATGCTGCTTGTGGATACTGCGAAAAAGCGCATTATATCCGATGAAGAATGTAAGCGCTACTACGCCACAAGAAAGCCCTACGGCGAGTGGCTTGACCAGAATTTGGTGCGGCTTTCCGACCTTAAAATGCCTAACTGCCGCATAGAACGCTACGATTCAAAGACCCGCGACAGGCTTTACAAGGCGTTTGGCTACACCTATGAGGATATGCGCAACGCCATTATTCCCATGGCGAAAAACGGCGCGGAGGCTACTGCCGCAATGGGCACGGATATTCCGCTTGCAATGCTTTCCGATAAGCACCAGCCGCTTTTTAATTACTTTAAGCAGCTTTTTGCGCAGGTTACCAATCCGCCTATCGACGCTATTCGCGAAGAGGTTGTAACCGATACCTGCGTTTATGTAGGGTCAGACGGCAATTTACTCAGCGAATCCGCCGCAAACTGCGGAGTCTTGGAGCTGCCCAACCCTATAATAACCTCTGCCGAGCTTGTGAAAATTAAGGCGATAAACCGCCCCGGCTTTAAGGTGGAAACGGTATCACTGTTATATTACACAAACACGCCGCTTGAGCGCGCGCTTGACCACCTGTTTGTGGAGTGCGACCGCGCTTATAAAAAGGGCGCTAATATACTCATACTTTCCGACCGCGGGGTTGATGAAAACCATGTTGCAATTCCGTCGCTTTTAGCGGTTTCGGCTATTGAGCAGCACCTTATACGCACCAAAAAGCGCACGGCGCTTTCTGTAATACTTGAAAGCGCAGAGCCGCGCGACGTTCACCACTTTGCAACGCTCTTAGGCTACGGCGCGCGTGCCGTAAACCCCTATTTAGCCGAGGAATGTATAACCGAGCTTATTGATAAAAAGCTGCTTGATAAGGATTACCACACCGCAATACGCGATTATAACAGCGCTATACTTCACGGCATTGTAAAAATTGCCTCAAAAATGGGTATTTCCACAATTCAGTCCTACCAGTCATCACAGATATTTGAGGCAATAGGTATAAGCAAAGAAGTAATTGATAAATACTTTACAAATACCGTAAGCCGCGTGGGCGGCATAGGTCTTGAAGAGATCAATGAGGGCGTTGAGTACCGCCACAGCCACGCTTTTGACCCGCTGGGGCTGGGGGTTGACACCACGCTTGACAGCTTCGGCGAGCACAAATTGCGTTCGGGCAATGATAAGGAAGACCATATGTACAGCCCCGAAACGGTGATAGCTCTGCGCGAGGCAACGCAGCTCGGCTCATATGAGCGGTTTAAGGAATACACCGCAATGGTGGATAACGAACGCCGCCCGCACACGCTGCGCGGCTTGCTTGAATTTAACACTGAGGGCGTAACGCCCGTACCGCTTGAAGAGGTTGAGCCCGCAAGCGAAATTGTAAAGCGCTTTAAAACCGGCGCTATGTCCTACGGCTCTATATCTCAGGAGGCGCACGAGTGTATGGCGATTGCCATGAACCGCCTCGGCGGCAAATCTAACTCGGGCGAGGGCGGCGAACGCCCCGAAAGACTGGGCACAGAGCGCGGCAGCGCAATTAAGCAGGTGGCTTCGGGTCGTTTCGGCGTTACAAGCGAATATTTGGTTTCGGCAAAGGAAATACAAATTAAAATGGCGCAGGGCGCAAAGCCGGGCGAGGGCGGACATCTGCCGGGCAAAAAGGTCTACCCGTGGATTGCGAAAACGCGCTATTCAACCCCAGGCGTATCGCTTATTTCTCCCCCTCCGCACCACGATATTTATTCGATTGAAGACTTAGCCCAGCTTATTTTTGACCTTAAAAACGCTAACCGCGACGCGCGCATTTCGGTGAAATTGGTATCAGAGGCGGGAGTCGGCACAATTGCCGCGGGCGTTGCCAAGGCGGGCGCGCAGGTGGTGCTTATCTCGGGTTACGACGGCGGCACGGGCGCCGCGCCCCAAAGTTCTATACACAATGCGGGGCTTCCGTGGGAGTTGGGGCTTTCCGAAGCGCATCAAACCCTTATTCAGAACGGGCTGCGCTCGCGCGTTATACTTGAAACCGACGGTAAGCTGATGAGTGGCAGAGACGTAGCGATTGCCGCCATTTTGGGCGCGGAAGAATTCGGCTTTGCAACCGCTCCGCTTATTACTATGGGCTGTATTATGATGCGCGTGTGCAACCTTGATACCTGCCCCTGCGGTATTGCCACGCAAAACCCCGAGCTTAGAAAACGCTTTTGCGGCAAGCCCGAATACGTTATAAACTTTATGATGTATATTGCCGAGGAGCTGCGCGAGATTATGGCAAAACTGGGCGTTCGCACGGTTGAGGAGCTTGTGGGGCGCACCGACCTTATAAAGGTGCGCGAAAAAACCGTTACAAAGCGCGCGGCAATGGCTGACCTATCGCAAATTCTTTACAGCGATAATTCCGCCGCACAGGAGGATAAGCATTTCAGAGCCGATAACGTATTTAACTTTGAGCTTGAAAAAACCGTGGACGAGGCGGTTATAATTCCCGCATTTAAAACGGCGCTTAAAACAGGCAAGCCGAAAGAAATTGATATTGACGTATCAAGCACCAACCGAACGCTCGGTACTATTTTCGGCTCGGAAATTACAAAGAAATATAAAAATACTTTGCCGGATGACACCTACACTATAAACTGCAAGGGCGGCGGCGGTCAGTCCTTCGGGGCGTTTATTCCGAAAGGGCTTACAATACGCTTGACCGGCGACAGCAACGATTATTTTGGCAAGGGCTTATCGGGCGGTAAGCTTATTGTAGCGCCCCCTGAAAACGCGAAATACAGAGCAGAGGAAAATATTATAATAGGCAACGTAGCGCTTTACGGCGCAACCTCGGGCGAGGCTTATATAAACGGTATTGCGGGCGAACGCTTTTGTGTGCGAAACTCTGGCGCATACGCCGTTTGCGAGGGCACAGGCGACCACGGCTGCGAGTATATGACGGGCGGCAGAGCCGTAATTTTAGGGCCTACGGGCAAAAACTTTGCCGCAGGTATGAGCGGCGGCATTGCCTATGTACTTGATGAAAACTACGACTTTTATTTGAGGCTTAACAAGGAGCTTGTTACAATGACGGGCGTAGAGGAAAAGCACGATATTGAAGAGCTTAAAACCATGATTGAAAAGCATGTTGCCGCCACAGGCTCGCCTAAAGGCACACGCATACTTCACGATTTTGCAAATTATCTGCCTTACTTTAAAAAGATAGTGCCGAATGATTACAGCCGAATGCTGCAGGAAATAAGCCGCTTTGAGGAAAAGGGTCTGCCCTATGAGGAAGCCGAGCTTGAAGCATTTTATTCGGTGCAGAAATAAGAAAGGGGAATAAAAATGGGAAAACCAACAGGATTTTTGGATTACGAGAGAGAAAACAATAAATCGGTAGAACCGCTTGAAAGAATAAAGAATTTCAATGAATTTCATTCCCCAATGCAAAAGGCGGAGCGCCAAAAACAAGGCGCGCGCTGTATGAACTGCGGCGTGCCGTTCTGCCAGTCGGCAATGAAACTCGGCGGAATGGTATCGGGCTGCCCGCTGCACAACCTTATACCCGAATGGAACGATGAAATTTTCGGCGGAAATTGGGAGTACGCCTTAGCGCGGCTTACCAAAACCGCAAGCTTCCCCGAATTTACGGGCAGGGTATGCCCCGCGCTCTGCGAGGCGGCTTGCTCCTGCGGGCTTTACGGAAGCTCGGTAACCGTTAAGGAAAACGAGCTTGCAATTATTGAAGAGGGCTACAAAAACGACTGGGTGAAGCCCCACCCGCCCGAGGTGAGAACAGGCAAGCGCGTAGCGGTGGTAGGCTCGGGTCCTTCGGGGCTTGCCTGCGCGCAGCGGCTTAACAGCCGCGGTCACAGCGTTACGGTTTACGAAAAGGACGACCGCATAGGCGGGCTTTTAATGTACGGCATACCGAATATGAAGCTTGAAAAGCAGATCGTTGACCGCCGTGTAAAGCTTATGACCGACGAGGGCATAGAGTTTAAAACCGGCGTGGACGTAGGAAAGGATATTTCCGCCGACGAGCTTTTAAAGACCTATGACGCGGTGGTGCTTTGCTGCGGTGCGGGTAATGCGCGCGACCTGAAAGCCGAAAACCGCGATATTAAGGGAATTTACTTCGCGGTTGATTTTCTTAAATCCACCACAAAGGCGCTGCTTGATAACGGGCTTAAATCGGGCTTTATATCCGCTAAGGGTAAGGACGTTGTAATTGTAGGCGGCGGCGATACGGGCAACGACTGTGTAGGTACCTGCATACGCCACGGCTGCAAATCGGTAACCCAGCTTGAAATGATGCCGAAATTACCCGACAGCAGAACTGATGCTAACCCTTGGCCGCAGTACCCGAGGGTGTGCAAAACCGATTACGGTCAAGAAGAGGCAATAGCCGTTTTCGGGCACGACCCGCGCGTTTACTGCACAACTGTTAAAGCCTTTGTGCCGGATGACGGCGGCAATATAAAGGCTGTGGTAACGGTTGAATTAAAGCCCGAAAGGGATGAAAAGACCGGCAGAACCGTTATGACGGAAATTCCCGGCAGCGAAAAAACTCTTGATTGCTCGCTCTTGCTTATAGCCGCGGGATTTTTAGGACCCAAGCCTTATATTGCAGAAGTCTTTGGGGCAGATACCGACGGGCGCAGCAATATTGCAACCGCTGAGGGCTCGTATAAAACAAGCGTTGATAAGCTTTTCACTGCGGGAGACTGCCGCCGCGGGCAGTCGCTTGTTGTGTGGGCGATAGCCGAGGGCAGAGCCGCCGCAAAGGAAATTGACGAATATTTAATGGGATATACAAATTTAGTATAATGAAATACCCGCATAGGCAAGCTGAAAACCTATGCGGGTATTTTAAATCATTCGGTAATTTAATACGACGATTGTCAACCTAAATTTATTTTTAGGTTGACAATTTCACTTTTATGATTTACAATATCACAAGTAAGGGGATGTTGTAATGAAAGAAAACACAAGAAAAAGAACATTAAATCTAATTATGGCTGCGCTTTTTACCGCCATTACCGCCGTGCTTTCGCAAACGGCTATACCTACGCCGTTTGATGTGCCGCTTACTCTGCAAACCTTTGCGGTGGCGCTTTGCGGCTATGCACTGGGCGTTAAATGGGGACTTGCCTCAATTGTTACATATATACTTTTAGGCGTGTGCGGCGTGCCTGTGTTTTCAGGCTTTAAGAGCGGCGCACAGGTGCTTTTCGGGGCTACGGGCGGTTTTATTTTCGGCTTTTTATTTCTGGCGGCGCTTTGCGGCACTGCGGGAATAATTAAAAATAAATATTTAAAAATACTGCCGGGGTTTTTCGGGCTTGCCGTTTGCCACCTTTTAGGCACGGCGCAGTATGCGGTTATTTACAAAATGTCGTTTATACCGTCGTTTCTGCTCGTTTCCGCTCCCTACCTTTTAAAGGACGCGGTATCTGTTGCGGCGGCGTTTTTACTGGCGGTTTATATTAAGCGGCTGTTTGTAAAGTTACATATATCGGCATAGACCGACCGCTTTAAATTAATTCAGGGAACCGAGGAATTTTTCAACCTCTCTGTTAAACTCAACGCTGTTTGTTTTTGCGATTGAATGACCGCCCTTTAAAAAGCACAGCCTTGAATCGGGCAGAGAAGAGGCTATAAGCTTTGTATGCTTTTCCTTTATTACATCAAGCGTTCCGGCAATTACAAGCACAGGGCATTTAATGCTTTCAAGCTCTTCGGGGCGTATATTCGGTTGCCTTGCCATTAAATAAAGCAATTCTTTGCGTCTTATCGCTCGGCGGCTGAAGCATGAAGCAAGCCCGAAAACGGCGTACAGCGCTTTGACAGGAATTAAAAAAGATTTTTTAAGCCCCGAGGGGAAAAGGTTTGCGCCGTTGAGCACCAGGCTTATGACCCTTTCGGGGTATTTTAGCGCAAAAATAACGGCGATATTGCCGCCGTCGGAAAATCCCAGTATATTTGCTTTTTTAATATTAAGGTTGTCAAGCAGGTTTAAAAGGTCTTCGGCAAAGGTTTCAAGGGTAAAGGGCTTGTTTCCGCGCGGGGATGAGCCGTGACCCCTCGTATCTACCGCTATTACGCGGTATTCCTTTGAAAAATGCTCGAACTGATTTACAAAATAGCCGCTGTTCTCTCCGTTGCCGTGGAGCAGAACAAGCGGCGTGCCGTAGCCCTTTTCCGTGTAATTAAGAGCAAAGCTCATTGTTGTTCCCCTAATGTTTTAATATGTTTTTTAAGAGCGTCAAAGGTTTTATCGCATATATTATGTTCAATTTTGCAGGCGTCAGCCGCGGCTGTTTCATCATCAACGCCGATCTTCTTTAAAAATTCGGTCAGCACATTGTGCCGCTCATAAATTTTACCCGCTATCTCCTCCCCCGCGTCGGTAAGGGTAATATACCCGCCGCCGTCAACCGTTATATATCCGCCCTCTTTTAAAAGACCTATCGCGCGGCTTACGCTCGGTTTTGAGAAATTCATATATTCGCTTACATCAATAGAACGCACACAACCGATTTTGCGGCTTAATATAAGTATTGTTTCGAGATACATCTCTCCCGATTCCTGAAGATGCATACTAACGCTCCTTTTAGGTTGTATATATTATATAATATCACACTGCGCGGTTTAAAACAAGTATAATTTGCGTTTAATATTTGCGGATTTCAAGGCTTGCGTCGTCGGTGCCCTTTTCAATTGAGCGTATTACAATATAGTAACCGTAATCGTCATCCACCTTAACATACACTCGGTCGCCCGTTTTTCTGCCCATAAGCGCCTTGCCCATAGGCGAAAAGCGGCTTATAAGCCTTTCAAGCGAATTTTGCCTGAGCGATGTTACTATGCGCACCTTTTCCACCGCGTCGTCCTCTTCAACATAGTATTCCACCGTGTCGAATATTCCCACTTCGTCCGGGCGGCTTTCGGGGTTTATGACCTTGGCGGTTTTAATCATATTGCGCAAATACCTTATTCGGCTTTCATTTTTGCCACGCTCGCGCTTTGCGGCGTGATACTCGGCGTTTTCGCTCAAGTCCCCGAAACTGCGGGTGAACTTTACTTCCTCTAAAATTTTAGGGCGTACCACCGTTATGCGGTATTCAAGTTCCTCCTTCATTTTGTCAATATCAACCTTGGTCAATTCATCGTACATAGCAATACCTCAACTTTAAAACGCCCCGCCGAAAAACGGCAAGGGGCGTTTTACTTTATATTTATTCCGCGTGCGTTTCTTCCGTTTCGCGGCTTTCGGTTTTCACCTCAACGGTTATTTCGTGGGTCATAATATCATCCGCCTTGGTAACGGTGATTACAAGATTTTTAAATTCCAGCTTATAGCCGACTTCCGGTATTGATCCGGTCATTTCGGTGAGCCAACCGTTTACGGTGGTCGCGTCGGTTTCAAGCTCATCGTCGTCTATCGAGAAATACTCCTTAAAGTCCTCAATAGACGCGGTGGAAAGCACACGGTATGAGTTATCCCCGATTTTTGAAAATTCGGTTATTTCCTCGTCGCGTTCATCCCATATTTCGCCCACAAGCTCTTCAAGAATATCCTCCATTGTAACAATTCCGGCTGTCTCGCCATATTCGTTAACCACAACCACCATATGCGCGTGGGTCTTCTGCATATCCTTGAAAAGTGAATCAAGGCTTACGGTTTCGGGCACATATTCGGGCTGATGAAGTATGGATTTAATGTCAAAATTCGGCTCTGTGCGCTTAATTAAATAATCGCGGGTGTGAAGTATACCCACTATATGGTCAATATCGTCGTTATAAACCGGTATGCGCGAATAGCCCTCCTCGTCAATAAGCTCAATTATTTCCTTATCGGTACTCTCAAGCGAGACGGAAACAATGGACTTGCGCGAGGTCATAACATTTTCTGCGGTAAGCGTATCGAGCTTGAAAACGTTTTTAATATACTCAATATCGTTTTCATTAAGCGAGCCCTCGTCCGCTCCCGCGTCAAGCATAAGCACAATATCTTCCTCGGAAACGGGTTCGTCCTTTTCGCGCGGGTCAATGCCTATAAGCCGCAGCACCGCGTTTGTTGAAACGGTCAAAAACCAAATTATCGGTTTCAGTACCGCCGCTAAAAACGAAATAATGCCGCAAACGCCGTTTGCCAGCTTTTCCTTATGCTTCATTGCTATTCTTTTGGGAACAAGCTCGCCCAAAATAAGCGTAAAATAAGAAAGAATAATTGTTATAAGCACTACCGATACGGTATTAACGGTGCCTGTGTACTTTTCGGAAATTCCGAAAGCATTAATAATCTTAGCCGAAAAGCCCTCTGCAAAGTTATCCGCCGCAAAAGCCGAACCCAAAAAGCCCGCTAAGGTAATGCCTATTTGAATTGTGGAAAGGAAACGCGTGGGCTCTTCAATTATTTTCAGCATTTTAGCGGCCTTTTTATCGCCCTCTTCCGCCTGCGCGCGCACCTTTTTCTCGTTTATGGATATTACCGCTATCTCTGTAGCGGCGAAAAATGCGTTAAGAAAAATAAGTATAAGCTGTAATAACAGTTGTTTTAACATTTGTAAGAATTTACCTCCGTTTTTAATTCATATATCGTTTGCACGTTTTCTCAATTGCGCATTTGACGCCCGGCAACCGAGGTATGAATTTTATACGCGCGGTAATTCTTTAAATACAATTCCCTGCTACTTCGGGGAAGCGGATCCACAAAACCATCTCCTTTAAATATATATACATTTCAATTATACATAAATCACGGTAAAGAAACGGTAAAGATTTTATTGCAAACCGCTGTTTTATGCTGTATAATATAATCGGTGGTAAATATGAGCAATAATAAATACAAAATTTTAATTGCCGATACGGATATAAAGGCACGCAAAGAGCTGTCGGAACTGCTTGAAAGCAACGGATATAAGGTTATAACGTCGGCAACCGCGGGTGAGACTGCGCTGATGTTAAAGTCCTACACGCCCGATGTTATAATTTCCGAATTATTCCTGTCCGGCATGGGCGGAGCGCGCCTGATTGAGGAAATAGAAAAAATATCGGCCGCACCCGTAATAATCCTCTCACATATCGGCAGCACAGCCGATAAGGTTGCGGCGCTTGACGCGGGAGCAAACGACTATATATCAAAACCGTATAGCCCGTTGGAGCTTTTGGCTCGGATACGGGTAGCCATTCGGAATAACTACAGACTATTAGGCGGCGGAAAAGGTGAATTTGCAAGCCGCATATTAAAAATCAATTACGCGGCGCGCCGCGTTTTCGTGAACGAAACAGAAATAAATCTTACGCAAAACGAGTATAATATCTTGGCTTTGCTGACCCTTAACAGCGGCAAGGTTATGACATACCGAGAAATTATCAAGGCAATTTGGGGAGATTACTCAAACCGCGGCAGCATAAAAAGGCTGCAGGTCAACATTGCCAACATACGCAAAAAAAGCGATACGGAAAACCTGATTATAAACGAACCCGGCGTTGGCTACAGAATAGACCGCGAGTAGAATGTATTAATCTTCTTTTAATTTATTTTCAAAAATGTAGGTTTGTCAAACATATTGGACAGCGAACTCGGAGGGAGAAAGCCAGAGGAG
>OIYS01001309.1_pt1 | contig 13001 bp, 4 predicted proteins | sample 1588271 | NCBI WGS metagenome assembly OIYS01 (sample SAMN03283286) | human gut metagenome | biome: human-associated habitat; material: feces | host: Homo sapiens | place: Peru | collected 2012
TTATCACTAGGGCCCTGATGGAAAACCTCATCATTTCGCTGAAAACCTCATCATTTTGCTAGGGCCCTTGGGATAAACCTCATTCTTGTGTGGAAAACATCACCGTTTTCTAGGGCCCTGATCATAAACCTCATCGAGGGCCCTCGATGAGGTTTATGAAAAAATGAAAAAAAACAGGGTCCCCTATTTTCCGAAAAGATAAAACTATAAACATATAGTTTTATCTTTTAGAGACGAATAGTTCTTTTTATTATAAAAATACTATTCGTCTCGCTGGAGAAAAATGGTTCTTTTATCAGAACACAGGTGTCATTCGTATAGTTGATTTTACCATAATGATGGTTTCTTAAAAACCATCCGCGGTTTGTGGAAATTCAACAAAACTTTCAGTCCGCGACTTATGGAAATTCAACAAAACTTTCACCCAAACCCTGCAGAGCTGAATCACATTTCAACAGGTTCGAGATCCTTCGGAACGCATGACCAAACGTGGATCTGATTCGCCATCGCTTGTTTTTCGCAATTCCAAGCGCGGCTCACGATTTAATTGGACAAACCAATTTATTCGAGAACCGAAACCACGTCACGCGTCGGAAGTGAACCATCAGCGGTGAAAGTTCCAATTATTCTCTGCCCAATGGTTTGGGCTCTAGAATAACCTCTACTGACTTCTTTCGTTCTTGGGGGAAGTGAATCTATTTCCGTTCCAAAAACGAAAGTGTCATAGAGTTGATAGGCATTTATATCTCCGACACCCGAAGGCGCGGAGATTATATCTCCGACTCACGACGAAAGTGCGGAGATTATAGCTCCGACACCCGAAAGTGCGGAGATATAATCTCCGACATTTCGTTTTTGTGTCGGAGATTAATGCCCATCATTAGACTTTTCGTTTTTGTGTCGGAGATATCAAATATCTCCGCCAGACACAAAAACGAAAAGGGAATGACACCTTTTTTCTCCAATGACACTTGAAAAAACAAAGATTTTCAACGAATTGAAAAAGACTTTGAAACTTTTGAAGTGTCACTGCCGCCCCGGCAAATACCTCCCCTTCGAATGAAGGGGAAAAGAGGAACAAAAACTTTTAAGAAAAGACGGGATAAATCTCAGAAAATCGTTTCGACCTCCGCAATAACGGACGAGCCGCATTACTTTGGTCATTGAAACTCTTAAACTTACAATCCCCGCTTTTGTCTTCATCGTCTATGAAGGTTCAAATCCAATTTTCCTGACTTTAGTTGATCCGACAGATGCATGATCGTTCGCCGATCAAAACAACACGAATCTTTGATAATTCAAGTATTTTTTCTTTTCGAAAAACTGAATGGAAAAGACGAATACAGAATTACTTTTCAGACATGATTCTGGCTTGAGAGGCTTTCAGCCATTATCATAACACATGTTAGATTCCCATCACTGATTGCACAAACAAATGGATAATCCAGTGGTGTGGTTCAACAGTTCCTCTCGTACTAAGTTGAACTTCTGTCATTCTGTATCCTAAACACCGTTCGAAACGGTAGGATAAAACTAACCTGTCTCACGACGGTCTAAACCCAGCTCACGTTCCCTATTAAATGGTGAACAATCATACCTTTTTTCAATTCTGCTTGAAATGGATAGGAAGAGCCGACATCGAAGGATCAAAAAGCAACGTCGCTGTGATCGCTTGGCTGCCACAAGCCAGTTATCCCTGTGGTAACTTTTCTGACACCCCAAACCTTATTACAAAAGGTGATTATTTCCTTGCAACACTTTCGTGTTTCATCCTCCTCCGGTCAATCCGTGGAAGGAAAGAACAAGTCATAATCGATCTTAGGGATCGTTAGGCCATCTTTTCAGAGTTATTCAATGTACTGGATTGAATAATCAAACGGACTTTTACCCTTATATTCAACATGAGGTTTCTGTCCTCATTGAGTCCATCTTTGGACACCTGCGTTATCTTTTAACAGATGTGCCGCCCCAGCCAAACTCCCCATCTACATGAAATTCTTTCACATGTCTCTTGGGTATTTCCCAATTAACGCATTTGAAGTGCTGATGTCATATTAAATATGACGAATGACACATAATGAAATGAGTAGAACAGATCTGGATGTAATGGTATTTCACGTCCGGGTTACCCCTCCCATTTAGCCTACATCATCCGATCCATTTTACAACACATAGACTAGAGTAAAGCTCAACAGGGTCTTCTTTCCCCGCCGTTTCAATCAAGCCCGTTCCCTTGACTGTGGTTTCACGAGAATGTAGATAGGGACAGTAGGAATCACGGTGATCCATTCATGCGCGTCACTAATTAGATGACGAGGCATTTGGCTACCTTAAGAGAGTCATAGTTACTCCCGCCGTTAACCCGAGCTTAAGCAAATTTCATTACCTTGACTTTCAGAGCACTGGGCAGAAATCACATTCTGTTTTGAATCCTTGGATTTGACAGAATGCTATGTTTTTATTAAACAGTCGGATTCCCCTAATCTTATCAAGTTCTCACGTCGATTCATATTTCCACTCCGAGAAGTGGAAGAATCGTTGAGAGCTACTCTTTCTTGCGAACGTACAGAGCCATGTTGCCGACTTCCCTTACCAACGTTCTTCTCTTTGACTAGAGCTTATTAAGCTTGGAGACCTGTTGCGGTTATGAGTACGATCAAATAAAATCTTTTTGGTGATTGATTCCCTTTAATTTTTATCAAGATTGAAACGCTCCACGAATCGAACATATGTCGATTCTATTACAACACAAAGCAAAACCGTTTCTCTGATTGATTCAAGCTCAACGGTCTTGAGTGAATTGTTAAAAGGAAAAGTGGGCTCCTCCGTGGAGATATTCAATCCGTTTTAAAGTTCATTAATTGTTACCAACTTTATTCAAGATTGAACACACAAGTGTGAACAATGATGATTTTATTTGATTAAGGACTTTTAACCTTATCCCCTTTCAAAATCCTTTTTGAACAGAAAATCCGAGGATTTTCCATTGTCAAAATTTTCAAAAAGAATTTCATCCGTTATTTAGGATCGATTAACTCTTAACCAAGTAATGTTGTTAAGAAACCTTTCTCCACTTTAGTCCTTGTCGATCTCAGACAAATATTTGCTACTACCACCAAGATCCGCACTAGAGACTGTTCCAATCTCAATTACTCGAGATCTTTGCAACTTGCATAATTGTAGTCTCTACGCCATTTTGTTTCCTTACTCGTTCAATTTTCGTTTGTTTAATTGAACGGTTGAGTATTGGTATTTCATAGAAATTAGAATGCCATTCATTTTCAGGACTCATTCATTCGATAGGTGAGTTGTTACACACTCCTTAGCGAATGCCGACTTCCATGGCCATCGTCCTATTGTCAAGATGAATGAATGCCTTTTATGGTGTTCATTATGTTTCTTATTTGACACCTTAACTCACACGTTTGGTTCATCCCACATTGCCAATCCTGCTTACCAGACGTGGCCGACTCAAAATGTGTTTTATATCAAACAAGGAGCATCATTATTAGTGATCTTCCTTTTTGTTGCCTCTTCATAGTTTGAGAAGAAGATAAGGACATAAATATCCCCATTACTTCTAATCATTAGCTTTACCAGACAATACTATTTAACATTTTGGCCTTCCTAAGGGAATATTCAGGTGGAACCAGCTACTAGATAGTTCGATAAGTCTTTCGCCCCTATACTCAAATTCTTGCAAATGATTTGCACGTCAATACTGCTAAGGTCTTCCATCGGAGTTTCCTTCGACTTCAACCAATTCAAGTATAGTTCACCATCTTTCGGGTCCTAACATGTCTACTTTATTGCTTAAAAAAACAATTTCATTGCATCCTCCCGAGAGAGGAATCATGAATATATTTTTTTACTTTCGTTGCATGTGTATGATTTCAATCATTTCACATTCGCATCCATATTAGACTCCTTGATCCGTGTTTCAAGACGGGTGGGTTATCCATCCGGAAACAAAATCGGTTCGATTCACACGTTTTGTATGTCTGTCCCCGATCTATCAAATTGCGGTCGTTTCCTTCATGTTCAAGGTATATCTTTAACATTGAAAAATCCCATCTTGTGTTTGGGAAATCCCTGAAAAAGACATTCATGAATTGATCGCAATTCGTGTCCCTTTCGACCCTTTCCAAATACATTTCTGTGAGACACCGTCCTCCTTGCTTGAAACATCCAAACAAGAATTAAATGCCACTGAGATTTGCATTCTTCAGAGCCAGTTGAATGAATAATCCGTTCCAACAATGTCATTTCAGGTCTGTTTTCACTCTTTTTTCAAAGTACTTTTAATCTTTCCCTCGCGGTACTTCTTTGCTATCAGTTTTCCCATAGTATTTAGGCTTTGGTGTGTACTATCACCATTTCAAATTACACTTCCAAGTAATTCTACTCTTTTTCTTGACAAATACCAACAGACCTTATTGTCACATACAAGGCTTTCACTTTGTATTGCCGGACTTTCCATTCCAGTTCTGTGATCAATAAGATTCCTCGATTTGCCAATTCATTTTGGTTACACTTCAAGATGAATGACCCCGGCGGGCAAAAGCAAGAGCCAATGTCCACCGAAGCCTTTACTCCATCCTGATTCTACCAACTTGGCCTCTGTCTTGTTCACTCGCCGTTACTGAAGACATCACTGTTGTTTTCTATTCCTTCCCTTATTGATATGCTTAAGTTATGGGAGTTCTCTTACTCATTTCAAATTCAATTGTCAATACTGAGAACGTTGAATATTTTGAATTTTCGAAATACTCATCTGTTCTTGATTTCTGTTGAAATACAAAGATATTTTTCAATATCTTTTTATTAAATTTTATGTTTTGACACGAATATTGAAATGAATATACAAACAGCTTTTTGTATGTTTGTACTTTCATGCATTCAAAGAATCACCATTCAGGTCGTAAAAGATCCTGGCGATTTTCGCAATTTTCTTGCGTTCTTCCTCGTCTGGGAAACTGAGACATCCGTGACATTGTCTTTAAAATCTTTTCCTTTTAAAGAAATGTTTTTCAAAGTCGATTTTATTTTGTTCTTGATAAATCAATTTGACAAAATATGAATATTGTTGCCGAGACAACAAACAAATGTTTTAAGAGAAGATAAACTTCTTTGTTAATGATCCTTCCGCAGGTTCACCTACGGAAACCTTGTTACGACTTCTCCTTCCTCTAAACAAAGAGATTTACTATCATTTTCCCAATGATAAATCACCAGAATCTTGACATTTCACCTCTTTATTCAATCGGTAGGAGCGACGGGCGGTGTGTACAAAGGGCAGGGACTTATTCAGCGCAAGGTAATGACTTGCGCTTACAAGGAATTCCTTGTTCAGAACAAATAATTCCAATCATTCATCCCAGTCAAGAATTAATAAAAGACATTAGAGCTTGCCTTGTCCTTTCGGACTTGGAAATTGCTGACTACAAATCGTAACTAGTTGCGAAACTCATCACAATTCACAGACAGCGAAAACTCGTTAGTACTTTCATTGTAGCACGCGTGCAGCCCAAGATGTCTAAGGGCATCACAGACCTGTTATTGCTTGACGCTTCCTTCTTCTTTTTCCCGACATTTATCTAAGACAATGAATAAATCCATTGTACCCAGTCAAACGTGCGAGAACGTTGAAGATGTGTCCCTTTAAGAAGTCACGAAGATAAACTCTTCACGCTGTCCTTTCGGACAGTAAGCAGAACCACCCGAAGATGATTTCCACCCAACTAATTAATAAGTTCAAGTCTCGTTCGTTATCGGAATTAACCAGACAAATCAGTCCACGAACTAAGAACGGCCATGCACCACTCCCCGATGAATCATGAAAGACCCAGTAACCTGTCATTCCTTACACCGTTCGGTCTTGGTAAGTTTTCCCGTGTTGAGTCAAATTAAGCCGCAGGCTCCACTCCTGGTGTGCCCTTCCGTCAATTCCTTTAAGTTTCAGCCTTGTGACCATACTCCCCCTGAAGTCCATTCACTTAATGATTTCTCATCAAGTCCTGAATAAGGGAAGAATTGAAGTGATATTCAGTGTCCCAGGACTGTTGTCCTGAAACGGTTGAAATCGTGCTTCATTATTGTCTTATCCAATCCTTAGTTGACATCGTTTATGGTCAGGACTACGACGGTATCTAATCGTCTTTGATTCCCTGACTTTCGTTCTTGATTAATGAAATGAATTCAGTGAAATGCTTTCGCTCTCGTTTATCTCGAAACGATCATGGAATTCCACCTCTCCCGTTCCTATCTAAATCACCCTAATCATTTCTCTTAATCTTGTTTGAAACAAAACAAAAAACTGAAATATTCGAATGGCAAGCCATCCCCATAATTCAATATTGATCTCTGTTCTGTTTTTCATTTTATACCATGCTTCATCATTCATTAACAGAAGATTTTGCTTTAAGCACCTTGATTTAATCAAAGTAAAAGAGTTTGGAACTGAATCAAACTCCCGCTTATAGTGAGCCATCTTGCGATTGCGGTTCAACTGCTACGAGCAAGCTCATATCAGAGAACGTAAATCATGACTCGATTGATTACATTCAACTACGAGCGTTTTAATCACAACAACTTTACAATACACTATTGGAGCTGGAATTACCGCGGCTGCTGGCACCAGACTTGCCCTCCAATTGCTTTCTTTCGATATTTTAAATCGAAATCATTCCGACGATCCTCGCCAAAAGACGAGAGATAGCGTTAATTGTCGTCACTACCTCCTTCATTTGTTAAGATTGGGTAATTTTCGCGCCTGCTGCCTTCCTTAGAAGTGGTAGCCATTTCTAAAGCTCCCTCTCCGATGTCGAACCCTTATTCCTCGTTACCCGTTATCACCTTGGTAAGCCACTACCTTACCAACAACCAGTTGATAGGTCAGATATTCTTAATGATGACTTGTGAAAATCTCTCGATTTCTACAATTCTCTTGGCATATAATCCACCCTTATTCACAAAGAAGTGGTAATATATTGAAAGGACCATAGGATCCTCCCCTCCTCAGTAGATTATACTCCCGGAGGAATACACTCGACTGAAGGCGTTACCCGTCAAGTATTAGCTTTGACATTCTCAAAGATATCCTTGTACGTATTTCATCAAAAAGATTATAACTGTTGTAATGAGCCGTTCGCAGCTTCATCTTACTAGGACTTTATGCTTAGACATGCATGGCTTAATCTTTGACAGAAGCATATAATACTGGCAGGATCAACCAGATATCACATAGTGCAGAAACACTAGTTGCTCCTTTTGCTTTGTCAATTGCTTGACTCCACAAAAGAAACTCTATTTGTTTTTGCTTTCTTGTCTTTCAGTTGAAAGACTGATATCCTCGAAAAGAATACGATCAAGATGAAATTCTTTTGAATTTCATTGACAAATAAATGACATTGCTGTCATTTCTTTGTTTTGAACAGATATATCTTTCGATATTTTTCTGTTACCCACTGGACCGTAATCATTTTCCCTTTCATTCTTGAAAAGAATTTTGGGTTTTCTCGGTTGAAATTCATTTTTTGGTAGATGGAAGACCCTCCATCAATTATCAAAGTGTATTTGAATAACCCCCTTGAAAAATAAATGTAAGCCTCCACAACAGTACTACCACGCTCTCCACAGAGGGAGACACTCAACATGCATATCCACAAAGGGATTGCTGAGTACTCTTGTGGTTTCTCACATTCACCTTCCTCAAGAATTAATCATGTGTTGTAAATGCAACACTCAAACACACCCCAACAATTGACTTTGGAAAGAGAAGGTCAGAAGAAAGATGAGTTTAGCCCCCCGGAGCAGACACTAGGTCGACCGACTCTCATCATAATCGCCTAGGCCCAACACCGGAACCTCTCATCTTCCTTCATCATATCCTCCTCTACATAGTAAAAAAAACCCACTTACAGGAGATCCCTCAGGGTTGGAGCTCAGTTTAGAGTTGGTAGTGTGTGGGAGGGTATAGTTACCCTTTCTATTCGTTATAGTTTGATGTGCTAAAGAGCCGTTTCTCATACTTCAAGAGGTCCCGAAGGGCAGTATAGAAAATAAATGGAAAAACTGAACTAGACGAAATTCGCAAAAATTTCGCTAAGTTTTTTGGGGGGCCAGAAATAGTTCAGAAATGGCTTTTAACTATATGAGTTATGACTCAAGAGTCAGGAATCACTTATAGTTCCCTCTAAGTCTTGGAGCTAGACAAAAACAGCCAATCGATCCCATTTCCTTCAAAGTCCCGGTTAAGGCCTCCCCCGAGGGAAAGACTGTAAAAACCGTGTAAATTCCAAACCTTCTAGATTTCGTTTTCTAAATCCGTAGAGTAACCAACTGACCAACCAAGTCTTACTTAAAAATACCCAGGGAAGTCTGTATAATTGGCCAAGTCGCTTCGGTGAGATTTTGGACGTGCGTAGGATTGGCCAAAGTCTTTCTGCGCAGCACGACTGGAGACCGTTGGCCAACTCGTTTGCCGCCGAAGGGACGCGAACGCCCTCGGCTCCCCAAACGCTGGTTCGCCCATGAACCGATTGGCCAAACCGTTGCGACCGAAGGAAACGCAGGACTTAGCCAACCGTAGCGTTTGTCCAGCTGTGAGCCTGCGCAGGTGCCTGGCGCGTTCGCGGAGATTGTCTGTGCAGCGAAAGGCGCTTTTCGTTTTGTCGGAGATATCCCCGCGACGCCTCCGGGACTTCCGACTGTAGGACAAGTCCTCCGCGCAGCTTCCGATGCTCCGCGTAGCCCTCCGACGCCTTTCCGGAGCTCCGCGACGCCTTTCCGACGCCTTCCGGTGCGCGGTGTAGCCCTCCGACGCCTTCCGACGTCTTTCCGGAGCCTTCCGATGCTCCGCGTAGCCCTCCGACGCCTTTCCGGAGACCCGCGATGCCTTTCCGGAGCTCCGCGATGCCTTTCCGACGCACTCCGATGCTCCGCGTAGGCTTCCGACGCCTTCCGACACCTTTCCGGAGCCTTGTGTAGTGAAAACCTTGGAAGAGTGCCATGTTACCCTTCGTTGAGACGTTCATGACATGAACGTCTCGACGTGTTTCCGGGAATTCACTTCTCCGCTTCCCTTCGCCGGTCCAACTTGGAATGTGAGGAGTGATGAAAATCACTTCTGAGTTCCAAGTTCCGATGAGCGTTTACTTGCAAATACATCATAAAAACATGCAAGTGGGTGGTGATGGATCGCTCTGATTGGCCATCGCATCCCATTGGTTGATTTCGCCTGGCTCACCCATGTGCTTGTGTTGGTTTTCGCTGATGTTTCACCCCCTCCGAAGCACGGCTCCGCTTCGAAACCCCCTCCTCAAGCCGTTGCAACCACTTTGGACTTTTCACACAACGCCCAACGTCTTTTTGACGTTCTTTGGCTTGTCTGTGCTCGGCGTCACCTCCAACATATCTTGTAGCTTCCACGCAGCCCGCCAGCAAGTCTTGTAGCCTTTGTGTAGCCCTCCGACGCTCCCCGGAGCCTTTCCGGAGACCCGCGAGCTTTCCGAAACCCTCCGACGCTCCGCGACGCCTTTCCGGAGCCCGCGTAGCCCTCCGGAGCCCTCCGACGCCTTTCCGGAGCTCCGCGACGCCTTCCGATGCCCTCCGATGTTTCGCGTAGCCCTCCGACTCCTTCCGGAGCCTTGCCGAACCCCTCCGATGCTTCGCGACGCCTTCCGAAGCCCTCCGATGCTTTCCGGAGCCTTTCCGGAGACCCGCGATGTCCCGCGATGGCCTTCCGATGCTCCGCGTAGGCTTCCGATGCGCTCCGATACTGTTCCGGAGCCTTCCGGAGCTCCGCGACGCTTTCCGGAGACCCGCGATGACCCGCGATGGCCTTCCGGTGCCTTCCGGAGCACTCCGTAGGCTTCCGATGACTTTTCATCAGAGAAACCCCTCTTGTGAGTGACTTGAGTGTCGTATGTGTAGAGACGCCATGATGAAGGACGACGAGTAGTTGATGGGGAGGGTTTTGTTTAGGGCTGCCGGTATTCAATGATTCAGGGCTTGACGGGGAGTCGGCGACGTGAGTTGAGGGGTTGATCTTAGTTGTGTCAGATGTGTGGTGATGTTGATATGAGAAGTGAGATGTAGATCTAGGTGAATTATTTCCGCGTATAAAGGAAAAGGAAGAGGGGAGATCTTTCCTGAAAGTGCGGAATTTGGTATGAGAATTTTGGCAACTCCTGACCCGAACCCTACTTATTTTAAGATAGGTTAAAATAGGGTTTGTTAGGGTTATGCAGGGTTTAGTAGGGTTATGTAGGGTTATGTAGGGTTATCTAGGGTAAAGTAGGGTTATAACCCTAAACCCTAGCATAAACCCTAGAAAACCCTATCAAACCCTAGATAACCCTACTAAACCCTACATAACCCTAACAAACCCTAAAGGGCCCTTAAGGGCCCTACTTTAACCTACTTATTTATAAGTAGGGTTAGGGCCCTAGTAAACCCTAGTAAACCCTAGCAATTCCGCGAATTTAGGAAACAAAACCCTATCTCAAACCCTAGCAAATTCCTCGAATTTTGGAAAATAGGGCCCTTTCTATAAATAGAACAATCTAGAAATTAAATTTTAGATCTTTTCTATTTATAGAAATTGCTCTAAATATAGAATGAACTCAAAATATTTACTAGATCATTTTAAAAATAGAATCAGGGATCTCAAAAATGCGCAAAATCAGCCCCTATTTGATCTCAAAAATGTATTTTTGGGAGTGGGGCCCTAGTTAGGGCCCTAAAGGGCCCTAACTAGGGCTGTATTAATAGAAATATGTTCTATTTTTAGAGTGTTCTATTTTTGGAGCGAAGCTCCATTTTAAGTTTCAAAGCGCATTTTTTTTTGACGAAAACTCAAAATTAAAAGTTCTACTCGCTCTATTTTTAGAAATTTAAGTAGTACTCAGTGGGGTGAGCATTATACTATTTTTTCGGGGTCGGTACTCTCCATGGTACGTAGGGGTGATCCAGAGCGGTTATTTACTAATGCGGTTATTCTATAAATAAGTAGGGTTAATAAAATATTAGGGTTTTCTAAAAATAGAATTTGTCTATTTTTAGAACTAGGGTTTCGAAAATAGCTCATTCCTCGATTTTCGGCAAATAGGGTTAGGGTTACTCGCTGCACTGAGGAGAGCATTTTCCGCGGGTTTTGGAAACTAGGGTTAGGGTTGTTGGCATTAATGAGAATGATGTTTTCCTCGATTTTCGGCAAATAGGGTTAGGGTTGTTCCCCGTATTGCTAGGGTTTCTAAAAATGGAAATCTATTATTGGAACGAACTCACTAAGGAGAACTCGAAAATGCGGTCGGATTTTTCGGGCGCAATTAGGGTTTATCCGTTCTAGAATTTTGAGATCTGCAAAAATAGACCGCAATTGAAAATAGGGCCCTAATTGCTCTCCGTATTATTGCGGATAAAAATAGCTAGGGTTTTGCTAGGGCCCTGGATGTGCTGGGAGAAGTGAGGAGAGCATTTCTAGATCGTTTAAAATTAGAACCGATCTAGAAATTCAACTCAGTACTCCCAACATCATTCTATTTTTTGGAAATCTATTTTTAAAACGATCTACGTTTGGAACTGGATTTTTGGGGGGTGTTTTTCAACTGGGTGGTTTTGATCTCGAAATTGAGCTCTCCTAAATTAGTACGTCATTTGCTAGGGCCCTAGCAAACCCTAGCAAACCCTACTTATTTCGGGGGATTTTGGTAGGGTTTGGTAGGGTTTGTGAGGGCCCTTCCTAAATTTGGGTAGGGTTTGCTAGGGCCCATTAGGGTTTGCTAGGGTTAAGTAGGGTTTGATTAGGGTTTGCTAGGGCCCTGCTTAACCCTACCCAAATTTAGGAAGGGCCCTATGATATTGCTAAATTGGGCAGTTTTTGGTAGGGCCCTATCTAAAAATGGAGAGGGTTTGGAAGGGCCCTAGCAAACCCTACTTATTTTTAGGAAAATTCTAAAAATAAGTAGGGCCCTAATCATAAAAAATTAAAAAAATCAGTGCCCCCTATGGTTTTTGTAGAAAATAAGTATTCTCCCTACTTATTTTCTAAAGAAAATAAGTATTCCTTTTATTTCTAAAGAAAACAAGCATATATTCTATGCTTGTTTTCTATTAGAAAATAAGTAAGGAATACTTATTTTCTAAATGTAAGTGATAATTCATGTCGAATTAATCACTTACTCAATAGCCCACTCGGGGCGAATGATTTGTGTTAATCATTTCATCTTTGAGTCAACCTATGAGACGGAGAATATCTTATAGGCCGTTTTTCTCTGTCCATCCCTTGAACATCTCTAAGATTTCTCAAGTAATTCATCCCTGAATTATATAAAATGGACACCTTTTACTCCACAACCATTTTATCCCAAACGTCGATATTGACGCCTTTGATTTCCAGATATTTTTCGGCGTTCGTAAACGTCCTTAAATTTTATCATAAAAATCCGGATATTTTCCGATAAATTGTATTGATGGCTGCCAAAGATTTTCAAATCTTGACTGCCATAGATATTTTTTGGCGGTTCGTGACTGCCAAAGATATTTTTTCAGAAGAAGGCGCGGAGATATTTCGCCCCGGCCAACTCTGCGTTTCGGTTTTTATAATTGAAAACCGAAAGTAGAGGCCTTTGAATAAAAAAAGGCCTTTCGGCTTTTCATCGGTTTTATATTTGAAAACCGAAAATGGAGGCCTTTGAATAAAAATGGCCATTTCGTGTGTTTCGGCTAAACCGAAATCCGAAAATAATTACCAATTTTTTTGGAGGAAAATCCCCCTTAAAGTCCTTCATATTTTTTTTGGGATTATTTTCCCAAAGCCGATAATGGTCTTTTGGAATTAAGGATGATGAGGATTGTGAAATTCAAAAATGAATTTCTCCCCAAATCCAATCATTGTGTTGGGTTACATGACTCCACATAACTGCAAAATGAATATCAATTTCACTTGAACTCAAGATAAAAATCTTTGAGAATGAAAATGCTTTGAATGCAAAAAATTT
>OIYS01001310.1_pt1 | contig 13000 bp, 14 predicted proteins | sample 1588271 | NCBI WGS metagenome assembly OIYS01 (sample SAMN03283286) | human gut metagenome | biome: human-associated habitat; material: feces | host: Homo sapiens | place: Peru | collected 2012
GTGTGCATCACCGCCAGCGCCACCCGGGACGGGCTGAACCTTATTGCAGTGGTGCTGGGAGCACCTTCCAGCAAGGAGCGGTTCGAAGCCGCAACCACCCTGCTGGACTACGGCTTTGCAGCCTACCGCGCCGCACCGGTGCCCCTGCCGCAGGATCGTCCGCTGCAATTAAAGGTAAAGGGCAGCACGGAGGAGACCGTGCCGCTGGATTACGCCGCCCTGCCCGCTACCGCCCTGCTGCCCGCCGAAAGCGCCGGACAGCTGACGGTGCAGCTGGAGCTGCCCGAGGCGCTGGAAGCTCCGGTGACCCGGGGACAGACGGTGGGCAAGGCGCAGCTGCTGTGCGGCGAAGCGGTGCAGGGGGAGTACCCGGTGTGTGCCGCCGCCGATGCGCCCCGCATGGATTTTGACACCGCTTTGCGGCTGCTGTGGGACAGCCTGCGGGGAACAGCAGCCTGACCCTGCACCGAAAAAAGCGCTTCAGCGCACAAAAGTGCGCCGGACGCCCGGCGAAACTGTTGGATACCTGAACAAATATGGATGAAGAAACAAAAAAACACTATTAAAATTGTATGAAATCTAAGGAATTTGACCTTGACTTTACCCGGAGGGAACGGTACACTTATACCAAGATATTTCCCCGCGGGGCAAAAGCCCGGCAGATCGTTTGGAGGTTATATAAAAATGAGTGTCGCACTGAACACCAAACACCTCTCCAGCTTTATCAGCGAAGAGGAATATGCAGCCATCTATCCCCAGGTAGAAGCAGCCCACAAGCAGCTGGAAGCCAAGAACGGCCCCGGCAGCGATTTTCTGGGCTGGATGACCCTGCCCCGGGACTATGATAAGGAAGAATTTGCCCGCATCAAGGCAGCCGCTGCCCGGATCCGTGAGGACTCCGATGTGCTGGTCGTGGCCGGCATCGGCGGCAGCTATCTGGGTGCCCGTGCTGTTGTGGAAGCCGTCAAGGGCATGTACCACAACGAGATCGAGGACGGCCTGAAGATCTACTTCTGCGGCAACAGCATCAGCCCCACCTACCTGAACAGCATCATCAGCCTGTGCAAGGGCAAGCGCTTCTCCATCAACGTTATCTCCAAGTCCGGCACCACCACCGAGACCTCTCTGGCATTCCGCGTGCTGCGCGAGCTGCTGGAAAAAGAGATGGGTGCGGAAGAAGCCAATAAGCGCATCTATGCCACCACCGACCGTGCCAAGGGCACCCTGAAACAGCTGGCCGATGCACAGGGCTGGCCCACCTTCGTGGTTCCCGATGATGTGGGCGGCCGCTACTCCGTGCTGAGCGCCGTGGGCCTGCTGCCCATCGCCGCCGCAGGTATCGATATCGATGCACTGATGCAGGGCGCTGCCGATGCCATGGAGCGCTTCTCCGTACTCAGCCCTGATAACGATGCTTACAAGTATGCAGCCATCCGCAACATCCTGTACCGCAAGGGCAAGGCTGTGGAGATTATGGAATGCTACGAGCCGGACTTCACCCTGATGAACGAATGGTATAAGCAGCTGTTTGGCGAGAGCGAGGGCAAGGACAATAAGGGCCTGTTCCCTGCAAGCTGCATCTTCTCCACCGATCTGCACTCCATGGGTCAGTTCATCCAGGAGGGTGCCCGCATCATGTTCGAGACCATCGTGGACGTTAAAAAGCCGGCGCAGGATCTGTTCATCGACCCGCTGGAGGGCAACTTCGACGGCCTGAACTTCCTGGCCAACCAGAACATGAGCGTGGTCAACCGCAAGGCGATGGAAGGCACCATCCTGGCACACACCGATGGCGGGGTGCCTGAGGTGCTGATCGAGGTGGACGACCTGTCTGCCTATAATGTAGGCTACCTGATCTACTTCTTCTGTCGTGCATGTGCCTGCAGCGGCTATCTGCTGAGCGTGAACCCCTTTAACCAGCCTGGTGTGGAAAGCTACAAGAAGAACATGTTTGCCCTGCTGGGCAAGCCGGGCTATGAGGGCCTGACTGCAGAGCTGGAAGCAAAGCTGAAATAAGCAGCCGTATGTTAAAATGATCTCCCGCCGCAAGGCGTGGAAAATACAGGAGGACTGAACTATGATTAAACTGATTGTTGGTACCAAGGGCTCCGGCAAGACCAAGGCTATGATCGACCAGATCAACGACGCGGTCAAGACCTCCAAAGGCAATGTTGTTGTTGTGGAAAAGGGCATGAAGCTCACCTACGACATTGCTCCTGCAGCACGACTGATCGATCTGGAAGAGTACAAGATCTCCGGCGGCGAAATGCTGTACGGCTTTATCGCTGGCCTGCTGGCAAGCAACTACGATATCACCGACCTGTACATTGACGGCATCCTGAAGGTGCTGGATCACGATATCAACCGTCTGGGCGTTGTGCTGGACGAGATGGCAGCCATCGCAGGCGACAGCGTCAAGGTCACTGTGACTGTCAGCGCTGACGAGGCCGCACTGCCCCACGATGTGAAGAAGTACCTGTAATTTTATAAAAGTGCAGGGCTAAAGGCTTTTCCAACAGGCAGAAGACCGGAGAAAAATAAATTTTTTCGGTTTTCTGCCTGTTTTGGTGTTGACAAAGGGTTGCTTTGGCGCTATACTAACAAAGCAGCCTTTTCAGAGGTGTACTATGCAATTTGACCTGAGAAAGTTTATCACGACCGGCAGCAGACCATATCATGCAGAGTTTCAGTGTGATTTATCTGCACATGATTATGCCGGTGCAAGGATCCCCCGGCCGGTCAGCGCTGTTTTTGACGCGCAGACCGATGGCGACGAGGTTCAGATAACGTTGCGGGCAAAGGCATCGGTGCACGGAGAGTGCGCCCGCTGTCTGGACCCGGTCACCCGGGAAGAGACAGTCGATACGGAGTGGATCGTCAAAGAACGGGATCTGGATGACCCGGATTTCGATCTTCCGCTGGACGAAAAAGGGCATCTGGATGTGGATGAATGGCTCAACCAGGAGTTTATGTTCCAGATCCCCACGGTGCTGCTTTGCAGCACGGACTGCGCCGGGCTTTGCCCGGTATGCGGCAAAAAAAAGGCGGAATGCACCTGCCCTGCGGCAGAGCAGACTGACGCCCCCGTAGACACAAGGCTCGCGATCCTTAAATCACTGCTGAACAGATAAACCCATCAAGGAGGTGCAAAAATATGGCAGTACCTAAGAGACATCTTTCCAAGGCCCGCCGCGACAAGCGTCGCAGCAATGTTTGGAAGCTGGAGGCCCCCGCACTGGTCAAGTGCAGCAACTGCGGCTCTCTGAAGCTCCCCCACCAGGCATGTGGCAACTGCGGTTACTACAAGGGCGAGGAAGTCATCAAGAAGGCCTAATTTGCGCGTAATTGGTGGCATAATGGTGTTATGTACAGAAGGGGAGGGCGCGAAGCCTTCCCCTTCTTGTGCTGTAAAGGAGGTGGATGCATTTGGCGATCCGGATCGAGCAGGTAGATGCCGACAGTGAAGCCGCTGCCCTGGGGCTTGCACCCGGAGATGAGCTGCTGAGTGTGGACGAAAACGAACTGAACGACACGCTGGACTACGATTTTTATACCGACAGCAACAGCTTCCACCTGAAAGCCCGTGTGGCGGACGGCATCCGCGAATGGGATGTGCAGCGGCAGCAGCGCGGCCCCTTTGGCTGTGGGTTCAAGACCTATCTGGGCGATGCAAAGCATTCCTGCTCCAACCACTGCATGTTCTGCTTTATCGACCAGCTGCCTCCCGGTATGCGGGAGAGCCTGTATTTTAAGGATGATGACGAGCGGCTGAGCTTTTTGTTCGGCAACTACATCACCATGACCAATATGCAGGATCACGAGATCGAGCGCATCATCAAGATGCATATCTCGCCCATCAACATCTCGGTGCACACCACAAACCCCCAGCTGCGTGTGCGGATGCTGGCCAATAAACGCGGCGGTGAGGTGCTCAAGTATCTGCCCCGGCTGGTGGAGGGCGGCATCGCCGTCAACTGCCAGCTGGTGCTCTGCCGCGGTGTGAACGATGGCGATGAGCTGCGCCGCACCCTGGCCGACCTGCTGGAGCTGACCCCCATGGTGCAGAGCATCGCAGCGGTGCCCTGCGGCATTACGGATTACCGCAAAAATCTGTATCCGCAGGTGCCGTACGATGCCCAGACCAGCGCAGATGTTATCGACATTATGGAAGAATTTGGCGATGAGTGCAAGCGCCGCCACGGCAAGCGCATCATCTACCCCAGCGACGAATGGTATCTCAAGGCCGGGCGGCCCATCCCGCCGGCGGCGTTCTACGAGGACTACGACCAGCTGGAAAACGGTGTGGGTATGATGCGCCTGTTTGAGGAGGAGTTTCTGGCCGAGCTGGAAAAGCCCCACCGGGTGTACGGCACCAAGGAGCTGGATGTGGTCACCGGTACCATGGCAGCCCCCCTCATCATCCGCATGATGGAGGAGCTGCACCGCCAGTACCCCATGATCACGGTGCATGTCCACACCATCCAGAACCGCTTTTTTGGCGGCAATGTAGGAGTGACCGGCCTGATCACCGCCACCGATATCCTGGCCCAGTGCGCAGGCAGGCTTGCCACAAAAACGCTGGGCATCCCGGCTGTGATGCTGCGGGAAGAAAAAGATACCTTCTTGGATGACGTTACGGTGGAGCAGCTGGGCCAGCAGCTGGGCGTAAAGGTGGAGGTGCTGCCCACGGCAGGCGGGGACGAAGCGCGAGCCCTGCTGCGCAGCGGCCTGCACATTGCCCGCAGAAGAAAATAAAATTCCTCTCCGTCAGCGCAGCACGCTGCCAGCCTCCGCAGGAAAACTGCCCTCCGGGGCGGCAGGCCCGGCGCAGACGGGAATGCAGATGTATTTTTGATTTGAAGAAAGGAGGAACCCCATGAGCAAACCGATCGTAGCAGTGGTGGGCCGCCCCAATGTGGGCAAATCCACCCTGTTCAATAAACTGTGCGGCCAGCGCCTTGCCATTGTGGAGGACACCCCGGGCATTACCCGCGACCGTATTTTTGCCAACTGTGAGTGGAACGGGCATGAATTTCTGCTGGTGGATACCGGCGGTATCGAACCCAAGGCCACCGAGGGCATCCTGGCGCACATGCGCGAGCAGGCGCAGATCGCCATCGATACGGCGGACTGCATCATCATGGTCACCGATGTGCGCAACGGCCTGACCGCAGCGGACGAGGACGTAGCCCATATGCTGCGCCGCAGCCACAAGCCCATCATCCTGGCCGTGAACAAGTGCGACAAGGTGGGCGAGGCCCCCATGGAGCTGTACGAGTTCTACAACCTCGGCTTTGACGAGGTGATGCCCATTTCTTCCGTGCACGGCCACGGCACCGGCGACCTGCTGGATGCAGTGTGTGCCCACCTGGATTTCAGCGAAACGGTGGTGGAAGAGGACCGCATCCCCGTGGCCATCATCGGCCGCCCCAACGTGGGCAAATCCAGCCTGACCAACCGCATCCTGGGCGAGAACCGCATGATCGTGGCCAACGAGGCGGGCACCACCCGCGATGCCATCGACACCCCGGTGGACAACGCCTACGGCAAGTTCATCTTTACCGATACCGCCGGCCTGCGCAAGCGCAGCAACATCACCGATGGGCTGGAGCGCTACATGGTGGTGCGCGCCCTGGCAGCTGTGGAGCGCAGCCGGGTGGCCCTGATCCTGGTGGATGCCACCGTCGGTTTTACCGAACAGGACAGCAAGGTGGCCGGTTACGCCCACGAGCAGGGCAAGGCCTGCATCATCGTGGTGAACAAGTGGGATGCCGTGGAGGGCAAGGAGACCAATACCATGGAACTGCAGCGCCGCGGCTATGCCGAGTGTTTCAGCTTTATGGGGTATGCTCCCATCATCTTTATCTCCGCCCAGACCGGTTATAACGTGAACAAGCTGATGCAGCTGATCCGGGATGTGGACGCCGAGAACGGTGCCCGCGTGCCCACCGGTGTGCTGAACGAGATGCTGGCCCGCGCTACCGCACGTATGCAGCCGCCCAGCGATAAGGGCCGCCGCCTGAAGATCTACTACCTGACCCAGGCGTCCACCCGCCCGCCCACGTTTGTGGCGTTCGTCAACGCAAAACACCTGTTCCATTTCAGCTATCAGCGGTATCTTATCAACCAGATCCGCGAGAATTTTGGTCTGGAACATACGCCGATCCGTCTGGTCGTACGCGAGCGCGGCACCGGCGAAGTGGGTGCCAAGGACGTATAATACGTCAGGGAGGCTCGGATGATGGAATCTGTTCTCATTGCTGTGGTGTCGGCTGTGCAGGCTTACCTGCTGGGCAGCATCGATACCGGTATCCTCGTCAGCAAATTTCTGTACCACGATGATGTGCGCAAGTACGGCAGCGGTGCCGCCGGTATGACCAATATGCTGCGCACCTTCGGCAAAAAGGCAGCGGCACTTACCGCTTTCGGTGATGTGCTCAAGGGCGTGCTGGCTGTGTGCATCGGCCGCTGGCTGTTCACCCTGATGCCGGAAGGCACCACGCTTTCGCCCTATCTTGCGGTGTATCTGGCCGCCATCTTTGCCATTATCGGCCATCTGAAGCCCCTGTATTTTGGCTTCAAGGGCGGCAAAGGCGTGCTGGTGGCGGGCGGTACCATTCTGGCCATCCAGCCTGTGCTGATCCCCTTTCTGGCGGTCATCTTTCTGGCCTGCCTGCTGCCCACCGGCATGGTATCGCTGGGCAGTGTGACCATGGCAGCGCTCTATCCGGTGCTGACCATCCTGTACGGGGTGTTCCGGGGCTATTCTGCCGTGGATCTTGCCGTGTGCACCATCGGTTCGGTCATCATGGCGGTAATGGTCATCTACATGCACCGCTCCAACATCCAGCGCATCCGTGAGGGCAAGGAGTACCGCTTCGGCCGTCACGGCAAAAAACAGGATAAATAATACAAAACAGAACACCCCGCAGCTGCCGGTTGACCGGCAAGGCTGCGGGGTGTTTTTGACTTTATGGCTTTTCCAAAGGATGGATGTCCTGCGGCGGTGAAGGGTCTTCGGTTCGGCCCAGCAGAAAATCAGTGGATGTGTGATACAGATCAGCCAGCTGGATCAATATAGTGGTTGGAATGTCGCGTAGTCCTTGCTCGTAGCGGTTGTACTGTGGCTGTGGCATGTGAAGGATAGCGGCCAGCTGTCGCTGAGTCAGATCATGATCTTCACGCATGTCACGGATACGGCGATAATAAGCCATAAATAGTCCTCCATGATATCCGAATAGATATATTGACAATACCGCAAGGAAGTGCTATTCTTGTGGTATGATAACCATTTGGATATCACGAGATCCGGAGTATGCTTATTGGTAACTTTGGCGAATGACTTTTTACAGGAAACAACAGGAGGAATTGCTATGGCGAACGAGTTGAACCGGCGTGAATTTTTAAAAATGGCAGGTGCGGCAGCGGTTGCGGTGTCGGTGTCCGGGATGCTTGCCGGATGCGGAGATGAAGCTGCAAGTCCAAGTAATTCAGAAAAGCCTTCGAGTTCTGGCAGTGCATCGTCAGGCTCTGGTTCCAGCTCGAGTTCCAGTTCGAGTTCCAGTTCGAGTTCCAGCTCCAGCTCGTCTTCGGAAACAAGGCCGGCAAAGATTCTTTGGAAAATCTCGGCCAATGGAGACGGGACAGCGACATTGCGAGGATATGATTCGGCCGGTGCGACCCCGTCCGGAGAAGTGACACTGCCGACAAAGATTTCTGGTAATATGATCACAAAAGTCGATTGCCATCTGGGAAACAAAGTCACGAAACTAATTATCCCAGGAACGGTCAAAAAAGTTTATGGAATCGCACGGGATAATTTGAGTCTCCGGGAAGTGATCATTCAGGAAGGAGTAGAGCAACTTGGTGCTGAAAACTATTCATTCGCTGATGATAGGTCATTTGATGGATGCAAGAACTTGAGCAAGGTTCAGCTCCCGAAGTCCCTGAAGGTAATCGAAATGTGGACTTTTGGCGACTGCGTAGGCTTGAAGTCAATCGTTCTCCCGGAGGGACTGGAAAAAATTGGTGATAGTGCGTTTGAAAATAGCGGACTGACAAGCGTTGTGATTCCGTCTACTGTCACAGAGCTTTCGCAAAACGCGTTTGCAAAGACAAATCTAAAAGAAGCTACTATCAAATGTGGAAAAGATGGCTGGGGGTCTTATTGGGGAGGACATGGTCTTTTTGAAGGCTGTGACAAGCTGGAAAAAGTTACGCTGAGCGATCAGACAGCCAAAATTTCGTATGGTATGTTTAGAAATTGCACGGCGTTAAAAAGTATAACACTTCCCAAAGGCCTGCAATTTATTGAAACTGCGGCTTTTGAAGGCTGTACAAATCTGAAGCTGATTGTGATTCCCGAGAATGTAACGGAAATTGATTCCGAGGCATTCAATGAGTGCACCAGTTTGCAAAAAGTGAATATTCTTGGGCCAGTTACCAAAATTGATGTGAGAACATTTAAAAATTGCAGCGCACTTCAGGCAATTTTTATACCGATGACCGTCAATGAAATTGCAGGGGGTGCATTTGAAGGTTGCTCCAATCTTCAGGATGTGTATTACCCGTTGAGTGAGAGTGCATGGACGAATATTAGAATCAGTGAAGACGGAAACGCGTTCCTGACAGCTGCGGATCTGCATACGAATGCGTTACCGATAGCGCTTTGATAAAATCAAACAGAGAAGAGAGGATTTATGATGAAAAAACAGTATGATGTCAAAACATGGATTTCACGGGACAACATGGGCAAGTTCCCTTGCGGAACCTGTTGTGCAGAGCATTGCCGCGACTGTGCACATATTGAAATGGAAAATGACCATTACAATGATGGAACACGCCGTTGCGATTATCGTGGTGAATGGGTGCATCCGTATGACCCGGCATGCCCCAATTTTACCTATTGATGCTGAGCATACAGAAAGCGGTTTTAAAACGGATGGAAGACTGCTTTCTTGCTGAGGGCACAGAACAGGGATTTCTCCTTGGAAGCAAGCAAAATTTGAAACAGATTGATGTATGCTGTCAGCTGCCAGTCAAACAGGTTGGTACCTACTTTATTACACCGGACGAAGAACAGGCTGGACAGCAGATTGAGGACTGGAAGAACAAAAAAATTTGCTTTTGCGGGATGATACACTCTCATGTCTGTCTCAAAGAAGATTTATCAGAAGCAGATGTATTATTTGCGGAACAGCTTTACAGGGGATATTCGTTACCATTTCTGTGGTTTGGAATTGGGATCGTAAAAAATTCAGGCGTAAAGTTCAAGTTTTACAGAGTTGAGTGGAAAAATGAGAAAATTCTAATAAAACTGGAAAATTATGCAGTTGTTTGAGGACACAGGAGGAAAAATGGAAGGTGCAACTATCTTTTTTGGCATTTGGGCGCTTGGCACATGGAAGTCATGGTCGGACATTACGAACCGGCGCGGATTGATTTGCAGTCGCTTTTCAGAAGAGACTGTAAAAAACCTGAATGAAAATGTGGCAAAAAAACTTGGGGTATCTTTGATTCTTGCGTATTTCACAATTGGAGCAACGCTTATTAAAGCAGTTCTATGGCTTGCAATCCGTATTACAGATGGGATTTGAGCACCGAAAAAACAGGGAGGAAGATGAAGATGAAAAAAGTTACGCGGCGGAACTTCTTGCGAGTAGCGGCATCATCGGCAGCAGCAATCACTGCAACCATGCTGGTAGGATGTGACGACGGTGGAAGTGGAAACAGCACGGCTTCGAATGGAAGTTATAAACCGGGTGGAACTGGTAGCAGCGAGAAACCGGAAAATCCGGTTGAAAAACCTGCCGATTCCAACGAATCAGAAGGAAGCTCCTTCATAGTGAAAGGAACTGTTATTAGAAGTAAGGAATATAAAACAGAGGTTGAAACAAGAGTTGATTTTTATATTGGAGGAACAACACTAAGAGTAGTTGATGAACGAAAAATTATAAGTGTTGTAGATGGAAGAACTTATACTGATTTTATCCATGGTGTAGAAACATATACATTATCAAAGCCTATTCAAAAAGTTCAAAGATTAGGTAAAAATCTAGGTGACAGCGTTATCTTTTATGTCCCGGAGAATACGATCATAAAGTCAGAATATAAAGAATCCGATAACAATGGAAATTCGTTTAGCATTCGTGAGTTTCAATGGCTCAAAACTGCGCATCTGAAAACAGATGAAGAATTGACAATTTTAGGAGATGCTGGGAGAATTTCTAGAGGAAAACAGGTTGTGATAACAGGTGGTGGAATGTATCAATTGTGCTGGGCAAACGAAGAAGATTCGTATGCAGTGGCGGGAAATATCGTCTTTAATATATTGTGATGTAGCAAGGTTTGAACATTAGTAATTATTAAAAAAGCATATACACCGTTTTATTTGAAAAGCGAAAAGCTTTTGATAAAGCGGTGTATATGCTTTTATAGGCGAATTATACTGAGTGACAATAGACCAACAACAAACTAAAGTCTAAATACAGTTATTCCTCCGTTTCGCTCTCTTCCTCGGTCTTTGCTTCGGAATGCCGCCGACGGAACCAGTCGGCGGGAATGCCGCTCTGGGCGGGGGTAAGGTCCGGTGCGGGGTTGCCGTCCGGCAGATGTGCGCCGAAGGCCGGCACAAAGAAGAACTTGCGCACGATGAAGATCAGCGCGATGGCCCCCACGCTGAGCAGGTTTTCCACTGCCGAGTCATGCCCCACGACCAGATGGCGGGCGATGGCGTACAGCAGCACTTCCAGGCTGCTGCCGGGGCTGTGCTTGGCCAGCATCTTGATGAACTCGATGCCGATGACGATATCCAGGCTGCGCTCTAAAAAGGTGCGGATCTCCGCCTCGTTGCCATCAAAGAGCAGGCCGGGCATCCAGCGGATCAGGGGCACGATGCTGAGAAGCAGGCCGACCAGCACCAGGCCGGATAACAGGACCTCCAGCAGACTGGAGGCCTGGATGATGCGGTTGCGCAGGGTGGTGCGCCAGTGGCTTTCCACCGGGTGAGAGGAGTGTTCCATGCTAAGACCTTCCTTTCGTCATTCCGCCAAACAGGATTCGACAAACTTCTGTGTTTATTGTAGCAGAATGCGGTTGGACTGTCAATTCATGGAAAATATGATTCACGCATTGGCGGCAGCGCCTGCCGGAACATACCCGGCTTTCCGGATGCAGGCGATGCCGTCGGCGGTATCCAACCAGTCGTAAAGCTGGCGCTCCGGGCTGTCGGCGGCAGAGTCCGGATGGATGACCGCGTAAAAATCGTTACACAGGGGATAGCTGCCATCGGCCAGCGTTTCGTTGCTGGGGGCAACATCGTCCACAGCCAGCAGCCGCAGGCCGGGTTTTGTGTACATCTGGTCGATGTAATAATACACCGAGAAGCCGATGGCGTTGGCGCTGTTGTTGTAATCGGCAATGCTGTCCACCAGCTCACCCATGGCAGCGGGGGCCAGCTCGGTGGGCGGGTCCATCAGCTCGCCGCCCTGGATGAGCAGTTTTTTAAACAGGGTCTGGCTGCCGGAGTCCTCGCTGCGCTGGAAGGCCACGATCTGCTGATCTTTGCCGCCCACATCCTTCCAGTTTGTGATCTTACCGGCATAGATGTCCCGCAGCTGCTGCTGGCTGAGCGCCTGCACGGGGTTATCCTCGTTGACGATAAACACCAGTGCATCCACCCCAACGGGCTTTTGTTCCAGCTGCACGTTGGCCTCTTGCAGCTCCTCTTTTATATAGTCCGGCGCTTCGTACACCAGCAGCATCCGGGTGGTGGTGTCGTACAGGCCAAAGTTCTCCCATGCGTAGGCGGTGGTGCTCACAACGATGCTGCTGCGGGCTTCTTCCAGGTCCATACCGGTGGTATCGGCCAGCATCTGCGCCATCAGCGGGATGCAGGCGGTGCTGCCGTCCAGCGGGGGAAACTCCTCCTCGGTCAAAAACGGTTCTGCCTGCTGCACAGCCGAGGATGCCGCAGAGGATGCGGGCTGCTCTGCCACAGAGGAAGCCGTGCTGCCGGAAGAGGCATCTGTACCCTTGCAGGCGGTCAGCACCCCGGCAGCGGAGCAGGCAGCCAGCCCCAGCAGAAAGCTGCGGCGGGAAATTTTAACGTTTTTCATAAAAAGCCCTCCCAGATCAATAGCCGTAACTCGGTTCATCGTCTGCAGCGGCAGACGAGAAGATGCTCTGGCAGTACAGCCAGTTGCCGTTTGTGTCCATCCAGCCTGCGTAGAAGCCCCGCTGTGCGGCAAACACATGGTCGGGCAGGGCGTTCAGGCTGTTGGAATAGTACCCGGTGCAGTCGGCAAGTCCCTGCAGCACTACCTTGCCGTCTGCGTCCAGCACATCGTACACGATGCCGTAGGCGCTGCCTGCAGCGTCGCGGCTGCCGTAGAACATGGGGCTGCCATCGGGGTCGGTGGTCAGGTAGTTGATGTAGCCGTATCTGCCCTGCAGAGCGGTCAGGTCGCTGACAAGCCCCTGCGGGCCGTACAGCCGGGTGGCGGTGGTCTCGTAGTTGTCGTTGTCCTGCAGCTCCAGCCACACGTAGCCGCTGCCGCAGTTGTTCATCTGTACCCGCTGCTGGTGCTCCACCGGTTCTACGGTGGTGTCGGTCAGCAGCTTGCCATTGTCCCTGCTGTACACCCGCAGGCTGCCGTCCAGCGCATAGACGGCTACTGTGTTGTCGGTAGCGTTCACATCGTACAGCGGGGTCTTTGTACCGTTCTCCAGGTCGTAAAGGTCGTAGCCGTGGTCCTCGCCGCTGTGCCAGGTCACCACATAGCCCGGAAAATACTGGCTGACCTGTTCGTCAAAGGTGGCGATCAGCCCACGATCCTCTGTGGTCATATCCCGCAGCGCGTACCGGCCATCGCTGGTGGAAAAGCTGGCAAGCCCGCCCGGATAGACCTGTAAAAAGCCTGGGTACTGCTCGCCGGTGAGGGCGTTGTATAAGCTCTGCGGACGGACGGTGTTTTCGGCGGTGGCAGTATCCAGCTCCACC
>OIYS01001311.1_pt1 | contig 12991 bp, 13 predicted proteins | sample 1588271 | NCBI WGS metagenome assembly OIYS01 (sample SAMN03283286) | human gut metagenome | biome: human-associated habitat; material: feces | host: Homo sapiens | place: Peru | collected 2012
GCCCCCGGCGGCCAGTTCGCCGGGAAGACCGTCCATACCCGGTTCCCGCCGGAGCCCAACGGCTATCTGCACATCGGCCACTGCAAGGCCCTGATTATTGACTTCGGCACTGCCGAGAAGTTCGGCGGTCTGTGCAATCTGCGTATGGATGACACCAATCCCACCAAAGAGGATGTGGAGTTCGTTCAGGCCATTCAGGACGATATCCACTGGCTGGGCTTTGACTGGGGCGACCGCTTCTTCTACGGCTCCGACTACTTTGAGGAGGACTACCGTCAGGCGGTGCTGCTCATCAAGAAGGGGCTGGCCTACGTGTGCCAGCTGACGCCGGAGGAATTCAAGGCCAACCGCGGAGATATCGGCATCCCAGCCGTGTCCCCCTACCGTGACCGGCCCATTGAGGAGAGTCTGGACCTGTTCGCCCGTATGCGCGCCGGGGAGTTCCCCAACGGCGCCATGACCCTGCGCGCCAAGATCGACCTGGCCAGCGGCAACTTCAACATGCGCGATCCCGTCATCTACCGCATCAACCACATGAGCCACCATCGGCAGGGTACCAAGTGGTGCATCTATCCCATGTACGATTTTGCCCACCCCATTCAGGACGCGCTGGAGGGCATCACCCACAGCCTGTGCTCTTTGGAGTTCGAGGCGCACCGTCCCCTGTACAACTGGGTCATCGAGCACTGTGAGCTGCCCGCCCACCCCCGGCAGATCGAATTTGCCCGTCTGGGCATCGACCACACCGTCATGTCCAAGCGGAAGCTGCGCAAGCTGGTGGAGGAAAACTACGTCTCCGGCTGGGACGATCCCCGTATGCCTACGTTGTGCGGCCTGCGCCGCCGTGGCTACACCGCCGCCGCCATCCGCAATTTCTGCGAACGCATCGGCGTGGCTAAGTCCCCCAATGTTATTGAGTACGGTTTTCTGGAGCACTGTCTCCGCGAGGATCTCAACGCCACCGCCGAGCGCACCATGGCAGTGCTGCGTCCCGTGAAGCTGACGGTCACCAACTATCCCGAGGGCAAGAGCGAGACGGTCACCGTGGAGAATAACCCCACCGATCCCACTCAGGGCACCCACGATATCACCTTCTCCCGCCACCTGTGGATCGAGGCGGACGACTTTATGGAAGTGCCCGTGCCCAAGTACAAGCGCCTGACCCCCGACGGTCTGGAGTGCCGCCTGAAGGGCGCGTATCTGGTGAAGTGCACCGGCTGCGTGAAGGACGAGAACGGCAATGTCACCGAGGTGCTGTGCGAGTATGATCCTGATTCCCGCGGCGGCGACCCCGCCGACGGCCGCAAGGTGAAGGGCGCGACCCTCCACTGGGTGGACGCGGAGAATTGTCTGGACGCCGAGGTGCGGCTGTACGACAACCTGTTCTCCGACGCCACGCCCGACGGCCCCGACAAGGACTTTCTGGACTGCCTGAACCCCGGCAGCCTGACGGTGCTGACCGGCTGCAAGGTGGAGCCGGAGATGCGCAAGGTGGCGGCAGAGTTCGACAAGCAGGAGAACCGCACCGGCGTCAACGCACCCACCTTCCAGTTCATGCGGGTGGGCTACTTCTGTCTGGACAACCGGGACTCCACGGCGGAGCATCTGGTGTTCAACCGCAGCGTATCGCTGAAGGACAGCTTTAAAAAGTAACAAACGGCTCTGGCCGCCGGAAATGCCGCGAGGGCGCGGCATTTCCTTGACTTGATAGTTAGCGGTATCTAACCAAACAATTATTTTACCTGGAGGTATATATCATGTATCAGATCACTTTGAAAATCGACGGTATGGCCTGCGGCATGTGTGAAAGCCATGTCAACGACGCGATCCGGGCCAAATTCCCGGTCAAAAAAGTCACATCCTCCCACAGCAAGGGCGAAACCGTGATCCTGACGGAGCAGGAGATCGGTGAAGACGCGCTGCGCGGTGTGATCGAACCTACCGGTTACAAGGTCACGGGCTACATTTCTGCGCCTTACGAGAAGAAAGGTTTATTTGGACACTTGAAAAAGTAAACTAAACGTCGTATACTGTGGATACTTAAAATCTATGGGAGGTACGGCATATGTGCGACATTACGAAGCGGTTCTCCATTAACTGCCACAGCAGCATCCGCTGCGACGGCGGCAGTATGGTGCTGCGGTTCGATCCCTTCCGGGTGGAGGACGCGCCTCACGACGCGGGGCTCGTTTTCATCACCCACGACCACTATGACCACTTTTCGCCGGAGGATATCCGCCGGGTGCTGTCGCCGGACGGCTTTATCGTCCTGCCGGACACCTGCTACCGCACGGCGCTGGAGGCCGGTTTTGATGAGTCGACGCTGCTGCCGGTTCACACCGGCGTGACCTATGAGCTGCTGGGACTGTCCTTCCGGGCGGTGGCCGCCTATAACGAGGGCAAGAAATTTCACCCCGAAGCCAACCGCTGGCTGGGCTATGTGGTCACGTTGGCAGAGGGCCTGTGCTTCTATGTGGCAGGCGACACCGACAACATCGGCGCGGCCCAGTCCGTCCGGTGCGACGTGGCGTTCCTGCCGGTGGGCGGCACCTACACCATGACCGCCCAGGTGGCGGCGGCGCTGGCCAACGCGATCCATCCCAAGGTAGCCGTGCCCACCCACTACGGCTGCATCGTAGGCGAGATGACCGACGGCGACGCCTTTGCCGCCGGACTGGACGACGGCATCCAATGCGTGAAGCTGATCGGGTAAACAGGATAAAAACAGCCCCGGAACGGTTTGACCGTTCCGGGGCTGTTTTTTCTTTATCAGGCGGTTGTCTTCCGCTGCTGGCTCAGCTTTTCGTACAGCAGCTGCAAATCGTAGACGTCCGCCGCGCCGTCATGGTTCAGGTCGGCCTTATCCTGAAGCGTCGCGGCATTCAGTTGTCCGTCGTTCGTTTCAACAGTCAGCCAGTTATACAGGCAGGCCATATCACTGACCGACACCGTGCCGTCGCCGTTCAGGTCAAAGGGATCGCTGTAACTCTGCGTCAGCATAATATGGGCTCTGCCGTCCCAGCTGTCCCACTCCGGATTTGCCGCCCGCCAGCCGTTGTCGTACACCAGCGAGATACGGGGCTGGACACTTACGAGCGCATGGTAAGCGTCGGCATTACCGTCCTCAATGTAACCGAGGATATCCTTGTTGTAGCTCTCCCGGTAGGGCCATGTATTGTCCAGCCATATCCGGTACTCCCAACGGGTCAGGTCATCAGAGACCGCAACCGCGGAACGGCTGCCGTTGGCGGCATCAGGATCCTCATATCCGTAGGTGCCCGGCTCCAGCTCATACTGGAAGCAAAACCACTGGACTTCGGAATAGCAGACCAGAACGGCGTTTCCCAGACCGTCCAGTTCTTTCTCAGTGGGAGCGGCGGGCTGGCGGCAGGAGGCTTGAACGGTAAGCGGCAGCGCGCTTTGAGCAGCGCTGTCCAGCGTCCATTCGCCTGTGGCTGCGTCACGCGTCAGCGTAAGCTCCGTGCGGCCGCTCTGTCCCGGTGCAAAAATGTGCTGCTGTCCGCCGCCGCTCTCACAGAACCGCTTCACGAACGCGGCGTGATACACCGTCACCTGGCAACTATCGTCACCGGTGAACTCGGCATAATAGGACGTACTGTCCTGTAGCCGATAGGTCTGAGCGGTGCAGCCATCCGCGCACCGCACCGTCACATCCCCGATCAGGGTGTCCAGCCGCTCCAGCGTGGGCAGCTCCGCACGGTTGCAGGTGAACCGAAACTCCACCCATGTTCTGTCCGCCTTCCATCGTTTTTCCGTCTTATCGTAGGTCAGCGTGATTCTTCCCGTCGTATCTCCCTCCAGCTCGTGCTTGCCGCCGCAGGCGGCGTTCAGCTGGCTAAGGTAGTCCCTTGCCTCGAAGCTGATGGCGCGGCGGGTATTGGAGTGCCACCGGTAACTGGTCAAGCCCCGGCTACAGTACACCGTCTCGTGGGAAGCGCTCCCCTCCGCCGGAACAAAGCGTACCGGCTTTTCGTCCAGCAGCGACAGATAGGCGCCCCCCTCGTAAATGTCCGGAACCTCCTCCACATAGAAGGTGATGGGCAGCTGGTCAGGATCGTCCGGCACCCACTTCTGTTTTCCCTCGCTCCACGTCAGGTCGATATATGCATACCTCATATCCTCCCGCAGAACGTGGTGGTTGTCAGGAAAGTCCTTCAAATATTGATCCCTGTAAGCATAGACATCCAGTACCAACGTGCATTTATCGGATATCTGGGGATTGCTCTGCCAGCCGATGCGACCGCTGTCCAGGCCATAGCCCATGGTGTGGCTCTTGTCATCCTCGCAGACAAACTGCACAATCGTCTTACCCGAAAATCCCTCGATGTCCTCTTCGCCCGGCATAGAGGTATAGGGGTCGGCCCACACCGTGGCGGGCAGCAGTCCCAGCACCAGCACCGCGCACAGCAGCCACGCGGCGATCCTCTTACTCCTCATAGTGACCTCTCTTTCTTTCACAAGCCCTCTTTCTGTCTTCATGTGGACGAAAAGCGCGGATTTCCTCCACGCTTTTCATTCCTTTTGTTCAGTATAACAGGCTTTTTCGAGAGATGTCAAGCTGAGCTTTTGGAAGATTCCTCCAATTTTTATCAGGTATGCTCCTGTCTTTCCCGGCGGGACAGGAATGCCGTCAGCACCCGGAAACCCGTGGACACCAGCAGGATACCCACGGCCAGCGAACCGGCGATGCCCGCCGTTTCCAGCCCTTTGCGCAGGGCGTCGATCATCTCGCCCTGTAGGCCAAGGCTCATGGTGTAGTACACCCCGGCACCCGGCAGCAGCGGAAAAATCGCGATGACCAGATACGGCGTCACGGGGCAGCGGCGCACACGGGCCATCACCTCGGCATACAGCGCGGCAAACAGGGTGGCGTACAGGTTCATGGTGTACACGTCCAGCCCCAGCGCCTCGCACAGCAGATAGATCATCCATGTGGCCGTGCCGCCCAGCACGCACAGCACCATCCAGCGGCCATGGATATTGAACAGGATGGAAAAGCCGTAGCACCCCACGAACACCGCCAGCGCCTGCGCCCACGCGGGCCACACCAGCGATGCCGACTCCACCACCGCGCCGATGCCGTAGATGGGCGCCGTCACCCGCCAGGCCGCCGCCGTGCCCAGCGCGATGGCGAAGGCCGACAGAAACACCTGCACGATGCGCATCACGCCGGAGTTAGTATCACCATAGATAATGTCCCGCATGGAGTTGGTGATGAGCAGTCCCGGCACCAGGATCATCAGCGCGCCGATGATGGCCGCGTCGGGGTTATCCAGCCAGCCCAATCCCGCCGCCACATAGGCCGGCACCGCCATCAGGAACGAGGCAAGAATGGTGCTGAAAAAGGGATTGGCCTCGAAGCGATCCAGAAAGCGGTTCACAAAGCCGATGATCATGCCCATCAGCCCCGCCCACAGGCAGTCCCGCACCGTTCCGCCAAACACCAGCGCGAAACCAAGCCCTCCCAGAAAGCTGCCCAGATACGCCACAGCGGGACGGTACACCCGGCACTGGGCCACGGTCTGCCGCAGCCACTCCGAGGCTTCCTCCACCGTGGGCTTTTCCCGGCAGATGCGGCGGCTCAGGGCGTTCAGCTGCTCCAGCGCCTCCAGATCGTTGCCGTGGTAGCCAATGCGTTTCATGATCGTCAGGGGCTTGCCGTTAGCGGCCTCAAAGCTGATGATCAGGTTGTTGGGGATGGCGAACACCTCGCACTCCACGCCGTAAGTCCGCAGGATACGGCGCACGGTGTCCTCCACCCGGAAGGTCTCGGCGCCCGCCAGCGCCAGCTGGCAGCCCAGCCGCGCCGCCAGATCCGCCAGAAGATAGTAGTCCATCATATATGTCACCTCGATAGGAGAAATAGCGTTCAAAAATCCGCGTCACATTATAGGCGGGACGAGGCAAAATGTCAACCACCTTTGCCCGCTTGACACCGGCGGGAAAACCGCTACAATAGAACTATACCATCGATACAGGAGGGCCATCCCATGACTTATGATTTTACCACACTGCCGGATCGCTGGGACACCGGCGCGGAGAAATATGAGCTGATGAAGAAGCGCTGCCCCGACGTGCCCCGTGGAACCGTGCCCTTTTCCGTGGCGGACATGGACTTCCTGCCGCCGCCGGAGCTGAGCGAGGGCGTGCAGGACTTTATGCAGGGCCGGGTGTTCGGCTATACCCGCACGCCTCAGGCGTACATCGACGCTTTTCAGCGGTGGATGCGGCGCCGCCATGGCGTGGACATTCCCGCCCCATGGGTGGTGGACGCCGACAGCGTGCTGGGCGCCATGCATCGGATGATCCGGGCCTTTACCAGGCCGGGAGACGGCATTGTGGTGCTGACCCCCGCCTATCCCCCGTTTCTGGACGCACCGGAGCCGCTGAACCGCCGCCGCCTGGACTGTCCCATGGTGCCGGGGGATGACCGCCGCTACACCATCGACTTCACTCTGCTGGAGGACTTGTGCCGCCGGGAGGACACCACCATGCTGATCTTCTGCAACCCCCACAATCCGGTGGGGCGGGTGTGGAGCCGCAGCGAGCTGGAGCAGGTGGCGGACATCTGCCTGCGGCACGGCGTGTTTATTATCGCCGACGAGATCCACGCCGACCTGATCCTGCCGGGGCACAGCTTTGTGTCCATGGCGTCGCTGGAGGAAAAGTATCTGCGCAACTGCGCCGTGTCCACCTCCTGCACCAAGACCTTCAACATCGCCGCCATCAAGGGCGCGGCGGTGGTGATGGCGGACGAGGAGCGCCGCCGAGTCTACCGCGCCCAGCGGGAGGACTCCGGCCGGGACATTCTGTCCTACGCCGCCTGCATCGCCGTGTGGGAGCGGTGCGAGGGCTGGCTGGATCAGCTGCTGACGGTACTGGACGGCAACTTCCGTCTGCTGTCGGACTTCTGCCGCGACCGTCTGCCGGAGGTGTGCGTGACGCCGCTGGAGGCCACGTACCTGCCGTGGCTGGACTTCCGCTTTCTGGGGATGGAACCCAGGGAGCAGGAGCGCTTCATGGGAGAAAAGGCCCGCTGCTTCTTCACCGAGGGGTATCACTTCGGCGCGGAGGGCGCGGGGTTCGAGCGGTGGAGCATCGCCTGTCCCCGCCACGTGCTGGAGGAGGGCCTTGTCCGCATGGAGCAGGCCATCCGCAGCCGCTGACCCCTCGGGAAAGGAGCGGACATGAAGCATACCCGTGAACTGAATCTGGAGTTGGGCTGGCCCACGGTGGATCAGGCGCTTCGGCGGCTGGACGCGGAGCTGGAGGCGGCGCGGAAGATGAACACGCCGCTGATGAAGCTGATCCATGGCTACGGCTCCTCCGGCAAGGGCGGACGCATCCGCACCGCCAGTCGCCGCTATCTGGAGGAGGCCGCCGCGCAGGGACGGATCGCCGCCTATCTGCCGGGGGAACGATTCTCCATCTTTGACGAGACGGCCCGGCGAGCCTTACAGCAATACCCCCATCTGCGGCAGGATCGGGACTTGGACGGTGAAAACCGCGGCGTCACCTTTGTGTTCCTGCGCAAGCTGGGATAGTGGAAAAACCACCCCGTGACCGAATGGTCACGGGGTGATTTTGTTGTTGAAAAGCCTGTCATTGCGAGCCAGTGCTCACACTGGCTCGCAATCCGTTTCTGCCCCCCTTGTGTAAAGGGGGCTGTCGAGCGTATGCGAGACCGGGGGATTGTCCCCGTACATAGACAACCCCTCCGTCAAAAATCAAAGTTTTTTGCCACCTCCCCTTACACAGGGGAGGCTTTGGTTACGGATTCCCACACCAGTGACATCGGTCACTGGCTCGGAATGACACGGTGGGGTGTGGTCACCCCGCCCTACGGAGTTCTATCGGGGTGCAGCCGTTTACATTTCACCTGCCGTTCTTTTGCAGCACCGCCACCGCGCAGGGGATACGGCCCCGGCACAGAGTATAGCGGGCGTCCGTATAACCGGCGGCGGCGAAGAACTGACAGTATGTCTCCAGCGTGAACTCCCGCTTGAAATCCGCGCCCACCTTGCCGATGGCACCGGAAACGCTGTTGGTTGTCCCCCGATCTGTCCGGTTCATGTAGGTGGGGATGATGAGCCTGCCGCCCGGCTTGCAGACCCGGTCAAGCTCCGCCAGCGCCCGGTACGGCTCGTCCAGCAGGTGGATGACGTTGGCTGCCACCACCGCGTCAAAGCTGCCGTCCGGATAGTCCAGCTTCGTGATATCGGCCTGCGCAAACCGCACGTTGCCGTATTTTCTCAGCTTTCTCTCCGCCCGCTTCAGCATGTTGGCGGAGAAATCCGTCGCCGTCAGGCTTTTGCACCGGGGCGCTATCACCCCGGTCAGCAATCCCGTGCCGCAGGCGCACTCCAGCACCGTGTCGGCGGGCCGGATCAGCTCCGCCACCGTTTCGCACAGTGCGCGGTTGGCCTTCCGGTTGATGACGTTGGCGAAAACGTCGTACATGCAGGCTACCTTATCCCAGAACATACGCGCCTCCTGTCAGTGGACAAACAGCAGCATGATCCCGGCCAGCACCGCCGCCATGACCGCCATGCCCACGGTGCCGAACAGCCACTTGACCTTCCTGTTCTGCGCCGTGATGTAGGGCTTCAGATCCTCCGTGCCGGGGATCGTCCAGGCGTTGGTGTGCCCCACCCAGAGGTCGTCCACCAGAAAGCGGTCGATCAGGTTCATGACGGACAGGATCGCCAGCAGCTGCCAGAAGGGCGTCAGAAAGCCCCGCGCCCCGTTGACGGCATAGACGCACACCAGCACATAGGCGATATAGCCGGGGACGCACACCAGCTTGAAACCGGATGCTGCTGCGCCGGATCCGCTCCGGGGTGGTCAGTCCCAGCGCCACGCAGCGTTCCTGCACCTCCGGGTTATAGAGGTGCACCAGCGCCACCGCGCCCCGACTGATGCCCACGGCGCAGACCAGCACCAGCACCAGCAGCAGGCCAAGGCCGAGACCCTCTACTATCACTTTTCCGATCATGTTGATTCTTCCTCCCCTTTCCGGGCCGCAAGAAAGCGTCCCCGGTTTTGGTTAGCATATTCTAACCGCAGTATAACAGAGAACGGCGGAAATGTCAATTCGCGGAAGGTTGCTTATGCCGAAAGCGGAGGTGCTGCGCACCTCCGCTTGAGCAGAACGCAATATTCAGCAATTCCCGCGCTACTCCCAGTGGAAAAAACGAATAGCGAGAGCGGTGCAGAGTACCGTCAGTCCCAACATCACAAAGACAGGCAGCAGGATATTTCCCGTGCTGACGCCTAGAAAGGCATTTTTCATCATGGTAAGACCCTGTGTCAGCGGAAAGAAGCTGACGATCTTCCGCATCACAGGCGGCATGACCTCGATGGGCAGCGTTGCGCCGGAAAAGATCAGCATAGGAAAATACAGGATGGAGGCGATGACGCCGGCCTGCTTGACGTCTTTTGCTACGCCGCCCACCAGCATGCCGACGGACAGGGTCGAGAGCATGGTCAGCCCCCAGCTGCAGAGGAACGCCGGCAGCGAACCGTGCAGCCGCACGCCCCACAAAAGCGCCGCCGCGGCCAATGTGACCAGCGACACGATACAGTAGACGATATACAGGGACAGCTCCACGCCCAGAATGAACACCGGGCTGACCGGCGTGACGCGGAAGCGCTTGAGAATCTTCAACTCTCTCAGGCCGGACACCGCCTGCGGCAGGCCCATCAGGCCGCCGGCGCAGATGGCGACGGCACCGACCGCGCCGAAGGACTGCTCCAAAAAGGTGTAGCCCGCGCCGTCATAGGCGGGCTTGGCGCCATAGATGACGCCCAGAATGACGAAGATCGCCAGCGGCATGATGACAGCGAAGATGGGCATGTTCATGTCCCGCAGGCTGAGCTTCAGCTCCGTTTTCAGGAAGGTGAAAAAGCGCTTCATGCGTCCACCTCCTCGTCCGAAAGCCGCAGATAGGCGTCCTCAAAGCGTTCGCAGCCGCACAGCGCCTTGGCCTGCTCCACCGTTCCGTGGAAAACGGCAGTTCCCTTTTTCAGAATGCAGATCTCGTCGCACAGCGCCTCCACCTCATCCATAAAGTGGGACGTCAGGAAGATCGTAAGCCCTTGTTCTTTTAAGTGTTCCAGCGTTTTCCACACGCCGCGGCGGGCCTTGGCGTCAAGGCCGGTGGTCAGCTCGTCCAGAAACACCAGCTCCGGCTGCCCGATCAGCGCCAGCACGATGAAAAGCCGCTGGCGTTCGCCGCCGGAAAGGCTTCTCACCGCCGTGCCTGCCTTGTCGCCGATGCCGAACTGCTGGCACAATTCGCGCCAATCGGCGGGGCTGCGGTAAAGGCTGGCGGTTTCCTCGCAAAGCTCGGAGACTTTGATCTCCCTATGATAGTCGCCCTCCTGAAGCTGCACGCCGATGCGCTGGAAAAGCGCGCGGCGGCGCTTCTTCGGGTCATGCCCCAGCAGACGCACCGTGCCGCTGTCGGCCTGCTTCGTGCCCAGCATACACTCGATGGCAGTGCTTTTTCCCGCGCCGTTGGCGCCCAGCAGACCGAACACCGTACCACGCTTTACCGAGAGATCCAGATGATCCACCGCGGTTTTCCCGTCATAGGCTTTAGTGAGGCCCTGCACAAGAATCGCCTCGCTCATTCCCCGATCCTCCTGACGGCCCGCAGCTCAATGTAGCCCCGCTGGCCACGGGGTTCCAGCTGGATGCGGGGGTTTTCGTCGTCCCAACGGTAGCCGATGACGGCGGGGTCATAGCCGTCCATGGCCGTCTGCACGGCGCGGATGGCTGCGCAGTAATCCTCCTCCCGGAAGGGCTGCCCCTGAAACATCAGGTACTCCGCTTCCGGCAGATGAATGGTATCGAAGCCCTGAGGGATGACGCCGCTGTAGTCGGTCTCCACCTCCACGCCCTGCACGTAGGTGGAGGTATCGGGCTTCCTGTATCGGAGCGGCAGCCACAGGGCGACCGGCTCGCCGCAGAGGGACTTCATGCTGGTGAGGATGCCCCACACATCGCAGCTGACCTCCTCGCAGTAGGGGAAATAGTCCTCCGCGCACCTGCCGCGCTTGATGACGCACAGCCGCTCCGGCTTGCGGACGAGCTGAATAAAAATCGGTTGGATATTGGACACGTCGATAGGCTCCTTTCTCAGTTCACGGTATTTTGCGCCGTAAGGAATGAAGAACGGAACCGGAACAGGCTGCTTCCGGTAGTCGCCGGGGTTCAGGCCAAACTCCCGGTAAAAGGCGCGGGTAAAGGTATCCACATTGGAAAAGCCCGCGCCGTAGGCCGCGTCAATGACCTTGACCGCGCCGGTTTGCAGCTGCTTGGCCGCCTGGGTGAGCCGGTATTTGCGGATGTACTCCGTGGGCGTCAGGCCCAGACAGTCCCGGAACAGGCGGTAGGCATACCACGGGGAAAACAGCGACGCCCGGGCCAGATCGGACAGGGTGATCTCCTCCGCGTTGTTCCGTTCAATGTAGTCCTGCATCCGCTGGACGGCCAGTATCTGCTCCTTCACGTTCCTCAACTCCTTACGGGGATATTCTACCGCTTCGGCAGGAGTTTCTCTCGACGTTTCTTGCTGTTCTGCGCCGTTTACCGCAGGCCCGCCGCCTGCATGACGGCTTCCACCGCCGCCACAGGCTCGCTGCCCCATGTGATCTCGGTAGTCTCGCACCCGGCGCTGTCCAGCAGGTCGCGGGCCTGATCCGTCAGCAGCTTCTGATAGGCATCGTCCACCAGCTCCAGCTTTTGCAGGAACTCCGTCAGACCGTCGTTTTGGGAGGCCAGCCACGTGAACGTGGCATCGCTGATCTCATCCGCGCCAAGGCCGGTGTCCGTGCCCCAGTTCAGCAGACTGACCGCCGCCTGCACCGCCGACAGAGAGGAGCCGGAGACGCCCACCATCACGCTTGTGTCGATCTCGTCCAGAACAGGCAGCGTCAGGACAGGCGGCACATCCGCCGGAGCGTCGGCTGCGTCGGAGGTGGAGCAGGTCACGCCGTCGGCGCTGATGGTGACATACAGCTTCTCCTGCACCGCGTCATAGAGGAACGCGCCCTCGGCCAGCAGCGTATCGTCCGCCGCCGTCGCGCCTACGGTAAAGAGGACGGAGCAGTTATCCTTCTTGGAGATCTCTACGATATCCTCGCCGGTATAGATCCACTCCCCCGCCTTCAGCGGCGAGCCGTCGGCGTTTTCACACACCTTGGAAAAGCTGCCGCCATGAATGTAAAGGGAGGCCACGTCGTCCCGCTCCAGCTTCACATACACGCCGTTCCCGGTCTCCGCCGGAGCGTCTGTGGCGGAGGGGGTGTTGTTCTTGGCTTCGGTCAGTCTGGTGCAGCCCGTCATCAGGGCGACCGCCAGCAATACGGCGGTCAGCAGTGTCAAAATTCTTTTCATCGGTTTCATGATGTCTCCTTTTCGTTGTTTTCGGTTTACTCCGCCCGGCGGAGCCGCTTCAGGTTGTCCAGCACCGACGGCGTATTGGCGGCGATGCTGCTCAGCGTGGGGCAGCCCTCCCGCTGCGCGCAGTCGGCGCAGGTGTCCAGCTTCTTCTCCCGGACGCAGTTGTGTACCGGGCAGAGCTGGTCGCAGAAGGGCGTTTTCGGGCCCTCCACGCGGCAGCCGGTGCAGTGTATCATCTCCGGCGTGATGGGCACGCCGTTGAGCTCCGTCCACAGGGTGGCGGTCTTCTCCCGCAGGGCGTTGTCGTTCGTGACGGTGGCGATCCGGGCGTCGCACGCTTCGCAGTCCAGCCCGCAGCAGCCGATCAGTTGATCCATGGGGTTTCCCTCCTTGTTTTTTCTATTGCTTTATTCCAGACAGGCCTGCTGCATGACCTTCTGAAGCGTCATGACGGCGCAGCCCTTGCTCTCATAATACGCAAGCATCTCCGGCAGTTTCTTTTTATCGTACGGCATCGAGAAGGACGACATCATCCTGGCTGGCCGTCAGGCCATCGACGGT
>OIYS01001312.1_pt1 | contig 12984 bp, 10 predicted proteins | sample 1588271 | NCBI WGS metagenome assembly OIYS01 (sample SAMN03283286) | human gut metagenome | biome: human-associated habitat; material: feces | host: Homo sapiens | place: Peru | collected 2012
GGCCGGATCATGGCCTGGGCTGACCAGTACCGTACCCTGAAGGTGCGCACCAACGCCGACACCCCCAGAGACGCCGTCAAGGCCCGCTCCCTGGGCGCGGAAGGCATCGGCCTGTGCCGTACCGAGCACATGTTCTTCGAGGAAGGCAGAATCGCTCCCTTCCGGGAGATGATTTGCTCCGACACCTTGGAGGAGCGGGAGGCCGCTCTGGCAAAGATCGAGCCCATGCAGCAGAGCGACTTCGAGGCTCTGTATGAGGTTATGGAGTCCTATCCTGTTACCATCCGGTTCCTGGATCCTCCTCTCCACGAGTTCGTACCTACCACCGAGGAGGACATCGGGGCCCTGGCTAAGGCGCAGGGCAAGACCGTCCAGCAGATCAAGGACATCATCGCCTCCCTGCACGAGTTCAACCCCATGATGGGTCACCGCGGCTGCCGTCTGGCCGTCACCTTCCCGGAGATCGCCGTGATGCAGACCCGTGCCGTCATCCGCGCCGCCATCAACGTGCAGAAAAAGCACCCCGAGTGGAAGATGGAGCCCGAGATTATGATCCCGCTGGTGGGCGAGGTCAAGGAGCTGAAGTACGTCAAGGACGTGGTGGTCAAGACCGCTGACGAGGAGCTGGCCAACGCCGGTATGAAGATGAAGTATCTGGTGGGCACCATGATCGAGATCCCCCGCGCTGCCCTGACCGCCGATCAGATCGCCACCGAGGCCGAGTTCTTCTCCTTCGGTACCAACGACCTGACTCAGATGACCTTCGGCTTCAGCCGTGACGACGCCGGTAAGTTCCTGGGCGCCTACTACGACAAGAAGATCTACGAGAGCGATCCCTTCGCCAAGCTGGATCAGGTGGGCGTGGGCAAGCTGGTGGAAATGGCCGCCAAGATGGGCCGCGCCACCCGTCCCGAGTTGCATCTGGGCATCTGCGGCGAGCACGGCGGCGATCCCTCCTCCGTGGAGTTCTGCCACAAGGTGGGTCTGGACTATGTGTCCTGCTCCCCCTTCCGCGTGCCCATCGCCCGTCTGGCCGCCGCACAGGCTGCCATCAAGGAGATGTAACTCCCGCCCCGGCACATACAAACCGTATAACAGCAAGCCTCCGGTCATGGACCGGAGGCTTGTATTTTGCCCGGGCGCGTGATAGGATAAGAAAAAGAGCACGAAAAGGGGATTGATCGAAAAAGTATTACATCTATTTATAACTCTTTAGCTATTCATAAACGAAGTGATATTGATATAACTGGTGATGAGATAGTTCGTATTTTAAATAGGGAGCAAGGAGAGTATTTAAATGATATTTATAAGGACTTGGAACATGCCATATTATATGATGGTTTAGAAAATGATAAAAGTAAGTTAGTCAAATATATTATGCATAATTATAAAAAGTAGTTTAATTTGTTTTTATATATGTTATTATATGGTGAAGGAGGGAGATAATGAAAAGTTCAAAGTTTATTGATATATTCAGTAGTGCGAATGTAGTTATACCACTTTATATATTACGAGAAATAAAGAAGTTGGATTTAGATATGAATTCATTTGTGTTTTTGATGTATTTATATAGTCTTGGTAATAAGTCATTATTTAATCCTTCAAAGTTTAGTAATGATTTAAATATAGAACTTAAAGATGTCATGGAATATATTAGTATATTGACAGATAAACATCTTATTAATGTTGAGGTTGTGAAAAATGATAAGGGATTAATGGAAGAGGTCTTATTACTAGATGATTTTTATAATAAATTATCATTTATTATGATGGATAATGCTAATGCTGTTGAAAAAGAGATAAATACTAATGTTTTTGAATTAGTTGAAAGAGAGTTTGGACGTACGCTTAGTCCTATGGAATATGAAATTATTAAGGCATGGCTTGATAATGGGATTAGTGAGGATCTTATTAAGGAGGCAATCAAAGAGGCTACGTTTAATGGTGTTTCTAACTTAAGATATATAGATAAAATATTGTATGAATGGGGAAAAAGTGGTATTAAAACACCTAGTGATGTTGAAAATAATCGTAAAAAACGTAATAAGTCAAGGGATGATCAAAAAGATTTAGATATGGATATGGATATAGTTGATTGGAATTGGTTTGATGATGAATAAGAGAATTGATGAGTATCTTGATGAATTATTTCCCAATCCTAAATGTGAACTCCTGTATAATAAAGATTATGAATTATTGATAGCTATTGTGCTTAGTGCTCAGTCTACTGATAAAAGAGTTAATAGTGTAACTCCTATTTTATTTAGTAGATATAAGACATTAAAGGAGCTTAAAAAGGCTCCTATTAATGATTTAGAGCAACTTATTAGACCAATAGGTTCTTACAGGAAAAAGAGCCTATATGTGTTGAAAATTGCTAGTATATTGGATGATAAGTATAATGGTGTTGTTCCTAGGTCATTTGATGAATTAATAAAGTTAACTGGTGTTGGTAGAAAGACAGCTAATGTTTTTTTAAGTGAGTTTTATAATTATCCGGCTATTTCTGTTGATACTCATGTTGAAAGAGTTTCTAAAAGACTTGGTTTAGCTGATATTAATGATAATGTTTTGATTGTTGAGAAAAAGTTAATGAATTATTTTCCCAAAAAAACTTGGGCTAGGAGACATTTACAGCTAGTATTGTTTGGTCGCTATAAGTGTAAGGCTGTAAAACCGTTATGTGAGAAATGTTTAATTAAAGATATCTGTATGTATAAGAAATAGATATATATAAATGTTTAATATTTTAATGGGAAGATGTTACCTTTAGAGTGGCATCTTTTTTATAATATAAAAACTCCGTTTCCTATGTTATTAAGAAACGGAGTTTATTTTTATTCTGTAGTTTCAGGTCCTTCGGTATCTTCTGTTACTTCAATAGTTGTTGAAAGACTGTATTCTTTTTTATTGTATTCAAATGTACATGTTATTGGATACTTACCAGCTGTATTAACCTGGGTTAGACTACAATTTTTAAATTTGACATTTAATGTTTCTGTTGAATTTTTAACTTCAAAATTATTTATATTTATCATTAGTGTAGAGTTTGCTGCAATAGTTGTTTTACCATTATATACTAATTTGTATTTTGTTATATCGAAGTCGTTTTCCACTATATTAGCACTTAGTGTATATGTTGCTGGTTCACTTTGGATGCCACTATATCCTTTGAATGTTGCGATGACTTTATATGTTCCATATGGTGATGATTTCGGCGTGAAGGTATAGCTTGTTTTATCCGTAAAGGCTATCAGCGTGTTATCTAAGTATATATTATAGCCAAATGTTCCAGGATTTTTTTCGTCGATGGTTGGTTTTGTGACAGCATTCCAACTCATGCTTACTTTCTTTGTTGATTCATCATATGATACTTTAAGTTTATCTGGTTTAGCCATTTTTTGTTCTACATATGTTTCTTCTGGAGCGTAATCCTTTTTAAAGTACTCATAAACTACATTTGAAGATCCTGGACTTGCTATTTTAGCTGGGTTGCTTCCCATTTCAACGCCAACCTTTACAACACTGTCTGGTTGAGTGAATGGTTCTCTATTTGATTCCATGGCTCCGGCATTTACTAGGGCTCTAAATAATTTATCTTTTTGAACTGTTGCTGGAATGTTATGTAGACAGTATTCTCTGTCGACAAAGTCATATCCATACCATAAGCCTATTACTGTTTTAGTTGAATATCCTATTATCCATGAATCTCTAACTGCATCCCATGGAAGATTTTTATCCTCCATAGTTTTTGAATCATAGTTTGTAGTACCGGTTTTACGGGCTACGTTTTCTATGTTTGAGCCTCCTAGTAGAGAGACATCTTGTAATACACTTGATATCATAAAGGCTGTAGCCTCAGACATAACTTGTTTCTTTTCAGATTTATGTTCTCTGACTTCGTTAGTTGATTTGAAAACTATTTTACTAACACTGTATGGTTCATTATAATATCCACCATTTGAGAATGCAGCATAAGCAGCACTCATTTGTAACGGATTTGTTCCAGTAAATGCTCCTATGGCATGAGCTTCATGAATTTTTCCATTTTCTATTTCAGGTTTAATTCCTAAATTTGTTACAAATTCAATTATTTTTTTGTTATCAATTTGTTGGAAAGCTTTTAATGCCGGTACGTTACGTGATGTTGATAATGCCCTTCGCAAGGTTATAGTACCAAAGTAGCCACCATCCCAGTTGTTTAATTGTTGGCCACTTGAATATGTATAAGGTGAGTCATCAAATAATGTGTAAGTAGACCAGTTGTTATATTCAATACCTGGACCATAATCGAATAATGGTTTTGCAGTTGATCCTGGTTGCCTTTTTATATCTGTGGCATAGTTAAATTGTTTTATTCCGCTTGCTGAACGGCTACCTATATTTCGTCCATTTCCTATGGCAAGTATTTTTCCCGTTTGTGAATCAAGAACTGATATACCAGATTGAATTTTATCATTAATCCATGTGAATGTTTCTCCATTAATAGTTCTAGTTACGGCATCTTGTTTTCCACGATCTAGATTTGTATATACAAGTAAAGGTGTAGTATAAGCATTTACTTTATATTTCTTTTCAATTTCTTTTACTACGGTATCTATATAACCTTGGTATTGACTATTTACAGCTGATGTATTGTTTGTTACAAGCGATTCTACTGATATTGACTTAGCTATTTTTTCTTCTTCTTCAGTTATATAGCCATGTTTTCTCATTAAATATAGTACTGTATTTCTTCTTTTTGTAGCGTTTTCTGCATGATCTGTTGGTCTATATGCAATTGGGGACTTAAACATTCCTGCTAAAATAGCAGCTTCACTTAAATTTAATTCACTTACTGTTTTGCCGAAGTAGGCCTCTGCAGCTTCTTGAACACCATATACATTACCTCCTAAGTAGTGGTTATTTACATAATATTCAATGATCTCTTCTTTGGTATATTTTTTTTCTAACTTGAAAACAGCTAAATAAATATCTTTAAATTTACGGATTATACCTTCGGCACCTTTTGTAGCACTGGCATCTGTTAAGCTATTTTTAACAACTTGCATTGATAGGGTTGAAGCCCCTCCAGCATCTGATTTTCCAAGTGCTTGACCTATAGCGGCTTTTATAAAACGTGGAGCGTCAAAACCATTATGTTGGAAGAATCTTGAATCTTCTGTTGCAACTATGGCGTCAACTAATACCTCAGGTAATTCATTGTATTTGACTTTTTCTCTCATTTCTGATCCTAATTTTGCATATTCTTTACCATCAATATCAAGCAGAGTGGTATTTTCTGGAGTTTCAAGCTTTGAACTTACAAACATTGGATCAGCTTTAACTTTGATGTAAACTAAGAATCCAGCAAATGCTGATAATCCTAATATTCCACAGCCAAGTATTATTATTAGTAATACTTTTATAAGCTTTCTTTTATTTCCTAATTTTTTTAGTAGCTCTGCAACTCCTATAATGATTCCGATTCCTAATGCTACTATTATGGCAAATGTTAAATTTAATGCGAAATAGCAGAATAGAATTAGCATTATAAAGATTATTGCCATTATCATTTTTAATGTGCTATTATCTTTTGCTGTTTTACTTACATTTACTTTAGATTTTACATTTTTATTATTATTTCGTCCTGATGGACTTTTTGCCGTCCTTTTCTTTATTTTTCTCTTTTCCATATTAGTTACCTCCAATAATTTTATCGACTATATTTAGATAATCAATTCTTGGGATGTATCCCTCTTTAATCAAATAGGCATTGTTTTCAAAATACTTTATAGGTATTGACTTTCTTTTTTCATTATTTAAAAAATCTATTAGTTTTTCTACAGTTAATAAATATGTTTTATTTAAGTTAGTAAATCTTATGATTAGAAAAGCAATTCCTTGATGATTATTAATGTTTTTTAAATGTTCTATTTGATGGGGATGAATGTTTGCTAAAGCAAAAGCTGTATCACTTTTTGTTTCTTTTGCTTCAAAGTCTATATACTTTCCTTTATAAATGCCATTATAATCAGTAGTTGATGGTACAGTAAAAAATGCTTCTTTTATTATTGCTTTTTCTCTTGATGGATAATCTACTTTTGTTATTTTTATTGGTGTTGGTTTTTTATAAATATATGCTTTATCTTTTCCTCTATAATATTCATTAGATATATTTATTTCACTTTCTAGAAGCATTCCTCTATTGTTATATGTAATTGTTTGTTTTTGTGTCCCCTTTTTAGTTCCTGTAGGATAATTCATTTCATCACCTGCTTTTTATTATACTATATTGTGTTAATTTTTTCTATATTTTGAATTAAATTTTTGATTATTATTATCTTTGCTTTTTAATAATTTTATCTAGTATTGTCGAATTTATGATTTATTATTAATTTTATACTATTATATGGTGTGAGGTGATACTTTGAATAATTTTGAAATTATTAGAATATTGGATAGAATGTTTTCTAATACTTGTGATATAAAAAGAATGACACTTGTGGCGTTAGCTGTTGAAAAACTTAATAAGTAGACTTTATGTGGATGTTAATAATTGACAAATGCTAGTATTGATGACATAATATTACTGTAAGGGATTGGTGATATAATGTATCAAAATAAGATTACGCTTATGCCACAAGATATTTTAGAAAAAGAGTTTAAAATAGATACTCGTGGATATCGTTTAAAAGAAGTTGATCAATTTTTGGATATTATTATAGGTGACTATGAGCAATTCTTTAACATAATTAATGATTTAGAAAAGGAAAAAGCCGATTTGTTAGCAGAAATTATGTCTTTAAAGCAGGAACTTAGAAATTCTAAGCTTAGCATGGAAGTAGCACGTAATAATGATGTTCCGGAAGTTACAAATGTTGATATTATGAGAAGGCTATCTCAACTTGAAAAGATGGTATATAGTGGCTTAAATAAAGATAATAATAGTGACAATTAATATATAGACAAACGCTGGGGTCTTAAAGATCCTTGAGGAAAGTCCATGCTCGCACAGTCTGAGATGATTGTAGTGTTCATGTCTTGGGAATAAATAACCTTGAGTAGTATTACTAACGGCGAATTATGAATCTAAGTCCTTGTGATATGATTCAGTTCATAAAGTGCCACAGTGACGATGTCTTTGGAAACGAAGAAGTGAAACGAGGTAAACCCCATGAGCGAGAAACCCAAATTTTGGTAGGGGAGTCCTAAAGCAGGAATTAAACTGATTTAGGGACCGGCTAGTCTGGTAGATAAATGTTTGTCGCCTATTTATATAGGAACAGAACATGGCTTATTTATATTTATTGTTATTGTGAGGTGTTATCGTGAAGGAATTGGGAGAGTATTTAAAATCAACTAGAATTAGCAATGGTGTAAGTTTGACCGAAGCTGCTGAGGATTTGGAACTTTCTTTATCTGAACTTGAAAATATTGAAAGTGGTAATGTAAGAGCTTTTAAAGATGTATATAGCCTAAAACAGTATGTTAGACAATATGCTAAATATTTAGGCCTTGATTGTGAAAAAGTTATTGATGAATTTAATGGTTTTTTGTTTGAACATACATCTAAAATTTCTTTAGAAGATATAAGAGCTGCTCAAAAAAAGATGGAAAGTGCGGAGAAAAAGATTCAATCTCCTTATACAAAAATTTATAAAGAAAAAGTTAATATTTGGCCATTTATAATTGGTTTTTTAATTTTATTTGTCATTGTTTTAATTTGCTTTATACTTGTTAATGCTAGTAAAACGACGCCGGCTAGGGGTGATGAGTTATATGGAGGAGAGAAGATTTATGAATTTGCCTAATAAACTTACTGTTTTTAGATTAATATTATCACTAGTGATTATTATTTTGTTATTATTTCCATTTTATACGATTGGAATACAGTTTCCTATTTATAATATTTCTGGAATTTCTTCACAGATAGACCTTAAATATATTATTGCTGGAGTTATATTTATAATTGCTAGTCTTACAGATTTTTTAGATGGATATTTGGCTAGAAAATATAATCAAATTACAAATACTGGTAAGATGTTAGATGCAATTGCTGATAAGGCTCTTGTTAATACAACACTTATTATACTTGCAAGTAGTGGATTTATTAATCCCATTGTTCCAGTAATTATTGTCTTTAGAGACATTATAGTCAATGCTATAAAAATGGAAGCGGCAAGTAAAGGTTATGTTGTTGCTGCTATTGGTTCTGGTAAGATTAAAACAGCTTCTTTAATGATTGGAGTAGTATTAGCTTTGTTTTATAATTTACCATTTGAATTTATAGGAATTAGAGTCAGCGAAATATTGTTATATTTTGCATCTATTATGTCCATTGTGTCATTGATTCAGTATTTTAACTTAAATAAAAAAATAATTTTTGGTGAAGAAAAATAAGAATTCGTTCAAAGTAGTATTATAAAAATCTCTTTTCTATATAGGGATTTTTATTTTTTACTATAAAATTATTTTTAATTAATTAAAACAATTGTTCGAAAAAGTACTTGCTTTTTCTTTTTTTGTATTATACAATTAGTTTGTAGGTTATTACGAGGAGGAATTATGAAATCGGTAAATAAGGAAAATTCTAAAGATAAAGCTTTAGAACAAGTATTAAATGATATTGAAAAACAATTTGGTAAGGGCTCTATTATGAAACTGGGTGATAGCAAGCATATGAAGGTTGATGTTTGCTCTAGTGGATGTTTATCTCTTGATATTGCCTTGGGTGTTGGTGGATATCCTAGAGGTAGAATTATTGAAATTTATGGACCAGAATCTAGTGGTAAAACTACTTTTGCCTTACAAGCAATAGCAGCACAGCAGAAGGCTGGAGGAAGAGCTGCTTTTATAGATGCTGAGCATGCTTTAGATCCTGTTTATGCTAAAAAGTTAGGTGTTGATATAGATGAATTATTATTATCTCAACCTGATACAGGTGAGCAGGCTTTAGAAATTTGTGATGCTTTAGTTCATAGTGAAGCTATAAGTATAATAGTTATTGACTCAGTTGCAGCACTTGTACCACAAGCAGAGATTGATGGTGAAATGGGAGATTCTCATGTTGGTTTACAGGCAAGACTTATGTCTCAGGCATTGCGTAAGCTTTCTGGTACTATTAGTAAAACAAAAACAACTTGTATTTTTATAAATCAATTACGTGAAAAAGTCGGAGTTATGTTTGGAAATCCGGAAACAACACCAGGAGGTAGAGCACTTAAGTTTTATTCATCTATTCGTTTAGATATTAGACGTAATGAACAGTTAAAAATGGGTGATGGAGTTGTAGGAAATAAAACGACTATTAAAGTTGTTAAAAACAAAGTTGCCCCTCCATTTAAAACAGCTGTTGTTGATATTATGTATGGTGAAGGTGTTTCTAAGGAAGGCGAAATTATTGATTTAGCGGCGGAGGCTGGAATTGTTGAAAAAACAGGTGCTTGGTATTCATATCAGGGTGAAAAACTTGGTCAAGGAAAAGAAAATGTTAAATTACTTCTTAAAGACCATACTGAATTAAGAGATGAAATAGAGAAAAAAGTTAGGGAGTATTATGATATAAATTTAGAAAGTGATATTAAAAAGAAGACTAATTAAGAATTTAATTTTACTATTTAATATATAATCTTCTAGGGAGGTAAATGATGAAATTAAACAAAATTTTAGATTGTGATGTTGATGTTGATATAACTGGTATAAGTGAAGATTCTAGAAATGTTAAACCTGGTTACTTGTTTGTTGCGACTAAGGGGTTTAATGTTGATCATTTTGATTTTGCTGCTGATGCTATTTCTAAAGGGGCGGTTGCGATTGTTTGTGATAGAAAAGCTCATTTTTCAGTTCCTACCATCGTTGTTTCTGATATTAATCAAGCATTAATAGATGCTTGTGAAAATTTCTATGATGTAAAAACAAGTGAATTTAATTTTATTGGAATAACTGGAACTGATGGGAAAACTACAGTTGCATCTTTGATAAAGCAACTTTTGGATGATTCTAGACCAATAGCTTATATTGGCACAAATGGTATGAGTGTTGCTGGGGAAAAATATTCTACTAGCAATACCACTCCATGTGTTTGTGAACTTTATTCTTTGTTTTCTATAATTAAAAAGAGTAACTGTAAAGATATTGTAATGGAAGCGTCAAGTGAAGCTCTTTTACATGGGAGAGTTAACTCTATAAAGTATGATATTGCGATTTACACAAATATTACTGAAGATCATCTTAATATTCATAAAACCATTGAAAACTATATAAATTCAAAACTTAAATTATGTGATTTAGTTAAAGAAGATGGTATTATATTAGTTAATGGTGATGATGATAACTGTAAAGTAATTACTGATTCTAGAAAAAGAACGTATGGTTTTTCTAGTGACAACTATTATGTAATAAGAAATGTACAATATATGTCTAATTTTGTAAAGTTTGATCTTGCTTGTAAAGAGTTTACTTATACAGTGGAAAGTCCACTGATTGGTAAATTTAATATATATAATGCTGCGTTGGTCTTAATTGTTGGTCTTATCAAGAATGTAGCAGAAGATGTTTTGCTTGATAGAATTAAACATTTCAAGCCTATTGATGGTAGAATGGAAAAATTAAATTTTGGGCAAGATTATACTATAATCCTTGATTATGCTCATACTTATAATGGTATTAAGAGTGTATTGGATTGTTTTAATAATGTTCATAGGGTTATTTTAGTTACTGGTGCAGCAGGTGGTAGAGAAAAAGAAAAACGTTCTAAAATTGGGACCTTGATATTATCTAGAGCTGATTATGTTATTTTTACTATGGATGATCCACGTTATGAAAAGGTAGAAGATATAGTTTCTCAAATGATCGGTGAAAATAAGTCTACTAATTATGAAACTATAGTTGATAGAAAAAGTGCGATATATAGGTCTTTTGATATGGCTAAGTCTGGTGATGTTGTTTTGATACTTGGCAAAGGAAGAGATAATTATATGGCCATTGAAGATAAAAAATTACCTTATTGTGATTATGATGTTATTAAGAGTTATTTTGAATAAAAGCAATTTTGCTTTTTTTCTTTTTCTTGACAAGGTCTTAAAATAAATCTACAATATAATTAGATTATGCTTAGCTTAATCTAGATGGAGGAAATATGGATAGTAATATTTTATTCTCCATTTTACTTGTAGCTGTTGGATTATTGGTTGGTTTTGTTTTAACGTTAGTTATAAATAATTTAAGAGTTAATAGAGCTTCTAAAAAGGCTGATGATATGATTTCTCAGGCTAAAAAAGAAGTTGAAAAGCTAAAAAGAGATGCTGCAATTGAACAAAAAGAAGAGGCACATAAAATTAAAATGGACTTAGATAGGGAGATTCGCGAAAAAAAGGATGAACTAAAAGAATCTGAGAAGCGTTTACTTCAACGTGAAGCCAGTATAGACAAGCGTGATGAACTTTATCAAAAAAGGGAAGCATCTTTAGATGAACGTGAGGATAAGCTTTCTGAACGTCAAATGGAAATCCAGAATGATAAGAGTAAAGTGGAAGAAATTAAAAGAGAACAGTTGGAACTGTTAGAAAAAATTTCTGGCTTTAGCAAGGAAAAAGCTAAGGATTTAATAATGAGTACGGTACGAGAAAATATGAGTAAAGAAATAGCTGAGTACATTAAAGAAATGGAAAATGAGGCTAAACTTTCTGCTGATAAAACAGCTCGTGAACTTATTGTTAGTTCTATGCAACGTTATGCTTCTGATATAGCAAGTGATCAAACTGTTACTGTTGTTGATTTACCGACTGATGAAATGAAAGGAAGAATCATTGGTCGCGAGGGTAGAAATATTCGTACTATTGAGGCTATAACTGGTGTTGATTTAATTATTGATGATACACCTGAAGCTGTAGTATTATCTAGTTTTGATCCTTTAAGAAGGGAGATAGCTAGAGTTACTTTAGAGACTTTGATTAAGGATGGTAGAATTCATCCTACTAGAATTGAAGAGTTGTATGATAAAGTATGTAAGGACATGCACAAAAAAATCATTGAGTATGGTCAGGAAGCAACATTTGAATTAGGACTTACTAAGTTTGATCCAGCACTTATTGAAACAATTGGTAAGCTTCATTTTAGGACAAGTTATGGTCAAAATGCTTTGCAACATTCAATAGAAGTTGCTCAACTATCCGGCTTATTAGCTGCTGAACTTGGTGAAAATGTTACTTTAGCTAAAAGAGCTGGATTACTACATGATATAGGTAAAGCAATTGATCATGAAATCGAAGGAAGCCATGTTGATATTGGTGCTGATTTAGCTAAAAAATATAATGAAAATGATATTGTTGTTAATGCTATAGCATCACATCACGGTGATACTAATGCTACTAGTGTAATATCTACTATTGTAGCTATTGCTGATGCTTTGTCTGCTTCTAGACCTGGTGCTAGAAATGATTCATTAGAAAATTATATTAAGAGATTAACACAACTTGAGGAAGTTGGAAATAATATTAGTGGTGTTGAAAAAACATTTGCTGTACAAGCTGGTAGAGAACTACGTGTTATTGTTAAACCTGAAGAAGTTGATGATTTAGAAGCTCATAAAATAGCAAGGGAAGTAAAAGAGAAAATTGAAGCTAATATGAAATATCCAGGTACGATTAAAATCACAGTTATTCGTGAGACTCGTGCCCAGGAAGAGGCAAAATAAAAAAGACTATGGAAAATGGTCTTTTTTTTTCGAATAATATAATAGGTGATTAATATGATCTCATTTATAATTAATTACTGGATTGAAATACTATTTTCACTAATAGTAACAGTTATAACTCATCTATATAGAAAAATATCAAAATAGATTAAAATTAGCATTAAGCAAAAAGTTAGACTTAATGAAACTAAAATACGAAAAGTGCATAAACACAAGAGCATTTAAAAATCCATATGAGAAAATAGAAAATTATTATTTAACATTAGATAACTATATAAAAATGATAACAATAGGGGTAACAAACAATT
>OIYS01001314.1_pt1 | contig 12968 bp, 8 predicted proteins | sample 1588271 | NCBI WGS metagenome assembly OIYS01 (sample SAMN03283286) | human gut metagenome | biome: human-associated habitat; material: feces | host: Homo sapiens | place: Peru | collected 2012
GTCCCACTCAACACAAACATATTTTCTGCACTAACCTCGACCGCGGCAGCGAGATATTACCCTTGTGTTAAAGCTTTGCTTGCTTTAGATATTAATGTTTATTGCCGAGCGACGAGTTCGTGACAATTTTTCTGCCATACTAAAGCTACCGGTTATTGCAATTCTCGAATGGCAGATTTAATCCTAAATTAAAGTTACTTTAAACAACTCGAGATATAATTCGACATTATAAAAACCAACCAACCATCCATCCCAAGGCTCACGCCTTTTTGATATAAAAAACTCCCGGTCTAAAGCTTTGCCGGGGCTCAGGCGGCGCTTTCCGAAGCGTCACCGACGTGTCATCGGCACAGAAAGGAAATAAAATGCAAGAAAAGAGCGTAAACAAGGAACCGGTATACAACGAGGATCAAATACAGATACTCGAAGGTCTGGAGGCTGTCAGAAAGCGTCCGGGCATGTATATCGGAACGACATCACAGAGAGGACTCCACCATCTCATCTACGAGATAGTCGACAACTCCATCGACGAGGCACTTGCGGGTCACTGCGACCGCATAACCGTCACCCTGCATGCGGACGGTTCCGCATCGGTACAGGATAACGGGCGCGGCATCCCAGCAGCAATGCACCATAAAGCAGGCATTCCTACGCCTGAGGTGGTATTTACTGTCCTGCACGCAGGCGGTAAATTCGGCGGCGAGGGCTACCAGATATCGGGCGGACTTCACGGCGTCGGCGCGTCGGTCGTAAATGCGCTCTCCGAGTGGCTGTACTACGAGGACGTATCCGACGGAAAGCTGTACCGCGAGAGCTTCTGCCGCGGAAAGGTCAAGGATGCATTTGAATGTCTCGGCGACGCGGGCGACCGTCACGGACTGTATGTCCGCTTTATGCCCGACGCGGAGATTTTCGACAACATCGACTACGACTACGAGATTCTGCTCAACCGCATGCGTGAGCAGGCGTTCCTTAATGCGGGCGTTACCATCGTAATGCGCGACGAGCGCGATGTGAGCCGCCGCCGCGCGGGAATAGACGAGGCGGAGTCGATGGCTGAGATAGAGAGCGTCAACTTCGGCGAGAGCGAGCCGCTCAGCTCGCTTCCGCTCATCTCCGATGAGGATGTCGACGCCGAAGAGGACACCGTCCACGAGGACGTGCTCTGCTATGAGGGCGGAGTAAAGTCCTTTGTTGAATATCTCGGCGAGCACAAGCATGCCGACCCCGTTCACCCCGACGTTATCTACATATACGACAAAAAGGGGCTCACTACTGCGGAGATCGCGCTGCAGTACAACACGAGCTACAACGAGACGCTGCTCTCCTTTGCAAATAACGTTGTAACGCCCGACGGCGGTACGCACGAGACGGGCTTCAAGACGGCGCTGACCAAGGCGATAAACGAGTACGCACGCAAGACGGGCGCGCTCAAGGACTCCGACGCAAAGCTCTCGGGCGAGGACGTGCGCGAGGGAATATGCGCGGTAATTTCGGTCAAGCTGACCGAGGCGCAGTTCGAGGGTCAGACGAAGGGCAAGCTCGGAAACGCCGAGATAAGGACCTTTGTCGATTCGCTCGTAACGCGCAAGCTCGGCGAATATTTTGAGGAAAATCCGACCTCCGCGAAGGCGATACTCGACAAGGCGATGCAGGCGAGCAGAGCCCGCGAGGCGGCACGCAAGGCAAGGGAGCTGACACGGCGCAAGAACGTTCTCGAGGGAATGACGCTGCCCGGAAAGCTCGCCGACTGCCAGGAGAAGCGGGTCGACGTTACCGAGCTCTATCTGGTGGAGGGAGACTCCGCGGGAGGCTCTGCAAAGGACGGACGCGATTCCAAGTATCAGGCGATACTGCCGCTGCGGGGCAAGGTCCTCAACGTCGAAAAGAGTCGACTCGACAAGGTGTACTCCAACACCTCGATAATCCCGATAATTCAGGCGCTCGGCTGCGGCATAGGAGAGGATTTCGATATCTCCAAGCTCCGCTACGGCAAGATAATCATCATGGCGGATGCCGATGTCGACGGTTCGCATATACGCATACTGCTGCTCACCTTCTTCTTCCGTCACATGCGTCAGCTGATAGACGAGGGACATGTATTTCTCGCACAGCCGCCGCTCTACCGTGTATTTAAGGGCAAGACGACAAAATATGCCTTCTCCGACGAGGAGCGCGACGCGATAATCGAGGAGATGGGCGGAAGTCGCGGCGAGAAGATCGAAGCAGAGCGGTACAAGGGTCTCGGTGAGATGGACCCGATTCAGCTCTGGGATACGACGATGAACCCCGAGACGAGAACGATACTCAAGGTCACGATAGACGACGCGATAGAGTGCGACCGCATCTTCTCCACACTGATGGGAGACAAGGTCGAGCCGAGACGCGAGTTTATCGAGGAGAATGCGCAGTACGCGACCGATCTCGATATATAAGTATTCCCACAGGAGTTTTCCACAGGCTGTGCAAACATGTGTGAATTTTCGCAGACAAGTAGGCTTCAGCGCAGTTTGCGGCATGTTGAAAAGGCTGTAGGAACAAGCCGAAAACCGAAAAACATAAGGAATGGTCGAAAAAATAAATGGAAGAAAATTTCGAGTTTAAGGATCAAAAAATAGTTGACGTTCATATGGAGCGGGAGCTGAAGGATTCGTTCATTCAGTACGCGATGAGCGTTATCGTATCCCGCGCTCTGCCGGATGTCCGCGACGGACTCAAGCCCGTTCACCGCAGGATAATCTATGCGATGTACGAGGACAAGATAACGCACGATAAGCCGTTCTATAAGTCGGCGACGACGGTCGGTAACGTGCTCGGTCGTTATCATCCGCACGGAGACAGCGCGGTATACGATTCGATGGTACGTCTCGCGCAGCCCTTCTCGATGCGTTATCCTCTTGTAGAGGGTCACGGTAACTTCGGTAACATCGACGGAGATAAGGCGGCTGCATACCGTTATACCGAGGCGCGCCTTGCGCGTCTGGCGGACGAGATGACCCGCGACATCGAGAAGAATGTCGTAGACTTTATACCCAACTTTGATAACAAGCGTCAGGAGCCCACCGTGCTCCCCTCGCGTATACCTAATCTGCTTGTAAACGGCTCGGTCGGTATCGCCGTCGGTATGGCGACGAATATCCCCCCGCATAACCTCGGCGAGGTCATCGACGGTACGATATATCTTATGGAGCATCCCGACGCGAGCGTATCCGACCTCATGGCGTTCATCAAGGGACCGGATTTCCCGACCCGCGCGATGATATGCGGCAGCATGGGCATCCGCGAAGCGTACGAGACGGGCAGAGGAAAGCTCACCGTCCGCGCGCGCGCAGAGGTCGAGGAGGACAAGCATCGCATCGTTATCACCGAGATACCCTATCAGGTCAATAAGAGCACGCTCGTCGAGGCTATGGCAGAGTGCCACAAGGACAAGCGCATCGAGGGTATTACCGACATCCGCGACGAGAGCGGCAGAGCGGGTCTGCGCATAGTTGTCGAGTACCGCCGCGACGCGAACGGACAGGTCATTCTCAATCAGCTGTATAAGTACACACAGCTGCAGGATACCTTTGCGGTGAATATGCTCGCCATCTGCGACGGCGTTCCGAAGCTGCTCAATCTGCGCGACATCCTCCGCTGCTATATCGCACATCAGGAGAGCGTTATCGAGCGCAGAATACGCTTTGACCTCGATAAGGCGCTGCGCGAGCTTCATATCAACGAGGGCTACAAGATTGCAGCCGACCATATCGAAGAGATTATCAAGCTCATCCGCGCGAGCGACTCTATCCCGAGCGCAAAGACTAACCTGATGGAGCGCTACGGTCTCTCAGACGCACAGGCGCAGGCTATCGTCGAAATGACGCTCGGCCGTCTGTCCGGACTCGAGAGACAGAAGGTGCTCGACCGCATCGCAAAGCTGACCGCTACGGTCAACGAGCTCCGCACTATCCTCGCGAGCGAGGAGGGCATAAAGGGAGTTATCCGCGACGAGCTGCTTGCCATTAAGGCGCGCTTCGGCGACGACCGCCGCACCGAGCTTGTTCCGATGGAGAACGAGATAGTTCTCGAGGACCTTATCGAGCGCCATACCTGCGTTATCACGATGAGCCATGCGGGCTACATCAAGCGTCAGGCGTCGAGCGTTTACTCCGCGCAGCACCGCGGCGGTAAGGGCGTTATCGGAATGGGCACCAAGGAGGAGGATTACATCGAGCGCATGCTCGCGGTCAATTCTCATTCCTATCTGCTCATGTTCACGAGCAGGGGCAGAGTGTACGTTAAGAAGGCGTACGCCATCCCCGAGGCGGGCAGAACCGCTAAGGGCACAAATATCGTCAATATACTTGACCTTATGCCCGACGAGCGCGTGACGGCAATGGTTGCGGTCGACGGCTTTGACAGCGATAAGTACCTGACTATGGTCACGTCGCGCGGCGTTATCAAGCGCACCCCGCTGAGCGAGTTTGAAATATATCGCCGCGGCGGAAAGATCGCGCTCTCGCTCGATGACGACGACAGCCTGCTCTACGTCCGCCTGACCGACGAGAACAGCCGCCTGCTCATCGCAACGAGAAACGGCTACGCCGTATTCTTCCGCCTCTCCGACATCCGCCCGCTCGGCAGAACCGCGCGCGGTGTCAAGGCGATATCGCTCTCCGAGGGCGACGAGGTCCGCGGCGCGGCGGTCGCAGACGAGAATAAGCGCCTGCTCACCGTTACCGAGACCGGCTACGGAAAGCGCACCCCGTTCGACGATTACCCGATGCACAAGCGAGGCGGTAAGGGCGTTCGCTGCCACAATACCGAGCGCCGCGGCATGATAGCGGGCATCGAGACGGTCGGCGAGGACGACGATATCATGCTCATCACGAGCACGGGTACCATCATCCGTACCCCCGCGTCGGATATTCCCGAGTATTCGAGAACCGCAGGCGGCGTTATCATCATGCGCACGGCAGAGGATGCGGGCATAGTTAACTTTACCTGCCTGCCGGCGGTAGAGGATGAGCCTGAGACGGCTGACGGAGATGTACTTGAAGAAAATGCAGATATCGTCGGCGCGGAAGGCGATGAGATAACCGCCGATGCCGATACGGATGCAGAAGAAGTAGAAAATATTGGAAATTCGGACGAGTCCGAGGAGGACATCTGATGAAGGGTCAAAAATCAGGGCTGCGCAAGGGCGCGGGGACATCGGTCCTCGCGGCGCTCTGCGCGTCGCTGCTGCTGACGGGCGCTCTGCTCAGCGGCTGCGGCGAGACGGCGGAGACAAAGACCGATGCGCCGAAGCTCGACGACGCGGGCGCGCGTGAGGTTCTCGCCGCCATGCTGCCCGACGCGACGGAGCTCACCGACGTTATATGGGGAGACGGACTTCCCGTTGACGACGAGGAGCTGCTTGAGTCGGTCAGCGGCGCGCAGTACCGACCGATATCGGCGGACAGCGCGTATAAGAGCGAGGAGCAGATAAAGGAGAAGGCGGAAACGGTCTTTTCTAAGGAGTACCTTGTGACGGTTTATGCCGTCGCGTTCGGTGAGTACGACGGCGAGATCGAGACTGCGGAGACGCAGGAGGGCGACCCGTACGATGAGGATCAGCTCGGACTCGGGCTGCGCGGCAGATACTACACCGATAAGCAGGGGGTAATGTACCGCAATATCGCTCAGCCTGAGTATGATATGACTACCGAGATTGACGCAGACAGTGCAAAGGTCATCTCGCAAAGCGGCAGCGTTGCCGAGCTCGAGGTCGGCTGCACCGTCCGCGGCGAGGAAAGCAGTATGAAGGTCTATCTCAGATATGACGGAACTCAGTGGCTCATCGACGGACCGATTTATTGATTTAGGGGTTAATTTAATATTAGATTGAGCCCGTGATACATGCTGAATTTTCGGCGCGTGAGAGCCCTTCCTTGAACAGGGGGAGGCATACACGTTCGTTGTTTGATAACATTGTCAGCTTGATTTACATCTGCAGTGATTCATCACGTCACTACGAATTTAGGTGAATCAAACCCTTAGCCACTTTTTCTTTGTGCGAGCAAGGCGCAAAGAAAAAGTTAACAAAAAGAAACGCCGATACAAGGGCTGCGCGCCCTTGACCCCGCCACCTTTTAAAAAAGGTGGACGAAAACTTTAATCTGCCTAATCCTCAGTCCGTGCGCGTCGGCGGGCGAAACCTTTACTCCGCAATCGTCTCGGCCGTTCTGCCCGAGAAAAAAGTCCACAGCTTTAAAGCTTTGGTGGGGGTTTGGGGGAGACTTTCCCGAAAGTCTCCCCCATCGTCCCCATCGTTCCCTTCCCCCCGCTCAGCCGGAGTACGGAAGCTGACCGTCGAGGAGGTGTGCGGCGGAGTGCGGTTTTTTCTCGTCGCGGTCGTAGATATACGACTCGCCCGTTTCGGTATCGTAGAAGCAGCCGACAACGTATCTTATGCCGTCGTAACCCTCGAGGCTGAATTTCAGGTAATAGGTCACGCCGTCGTCGGCGGGCAGTGCGGTAGGTGCGCCGTCCGCGAGCACTGCGAGCAGTGCGGACACATTATCCTTCTCGGTGCAGGTAAACACCGTCTGCTCGTCCGCATCCGAATAGCAGACCTCATACGACACGGCGAGCTCTGCGAGCGCGTCGGACGCGGGCAGCTCGGTCACTGACCACACGGTCGGCACACCGTGCTCGGACGATGCGAGAAACTGTTCCGCCTCATCGCCCTCGACGCGGGTGAGCACTATCCGCCCATCCTCGCTGTCGATTTTAGCGACACTCTCACCGAGCGCGGCGGGAACTATCGAGCGCCTGTCGACCCTTGTGTACGTCTTTCCGTCTATCTGAACGGCGCCGTCGGTCACACCCGCGGAGGGCAGCAGAAGGTCGCAGCCCGAAAGCGAGGTGACGAGCGCCACAGCCGAAAGCAGCGCGCAGAGCGCGGTGCGCAGCGTACGCAGGATACGCGGGGTATGCGGGGCATTCCGCGCGCCCCGGTCGTTCTTCATACAGTCACAGCGCATACTCAGCCCTCACCGCAGCAGACGCAGCCGTGCGTGTGCGCATGCGCGCCGCAGCCGCCATCGCGCTCCGCCTTATATTCCTCGGGGAGCGAATCGTCATTTTCTATCCAGTCGGCGACATTTATCTCGCGGTATTCGTCGCGCGTATCGCGTATGACCACCCGTTTAATGCCCGAATTGATTATCACCCGACGGCACATCATGCAGTTGCTCGTACCCGGAACGACCGCCCCGCTCGCGGGGTCGGTGCAGACCATATACATCGTAGCGCCCTCCATCTCCTCGCGGGAGGCGGAGATGACTGCGTTCTGCTCGGCGTGAATGCTGCGGCAGAGCTCGTAACGCTCACCGTGCGGGATGTTCATCCGCTCGCGCAGGCAGAAGCCCATATCCGAGCAGTTCTCGCGTCCGCGGGGCGCACCGTTATAGCCCGTCGAAACGATGGAATCGTTCTTGACTATGATCGCGCCGTAACGGCGACGCAGACATGTACAGCGCTCGGAGACCGTCTCGGCGATATCGAGATAATAGTTCGTCTTGCTAATTCTCGTACTCATAACGTTGCTGCCAGCTCCTTGAGATACTCGCGGAACTCGTCGCCGAGTTCGGGGTCGCGCAGCGCGGACTCGACATTCGCATAGAGGAAGCCGAGCTTAGAGCCGAGGTCATAGCGCTTGCCCTCGAAATCGACCGCCGTCATACCGACCGAGCGTGCAAGCACGCGCATTGCGTCGGTGAGCTGTATCTCGCCGCCCGCGCCGGGCTTTGTCTCGGCGAGGATGTCGAAAATATCGGGCGTAAGCAGCACTCTGCCGAGAATCGAGAGGCGGGTAATAACCTCCTCGGGCTTCGGCTTTTCTATCATGTCGGTAACGTTATAGCAGTTTCCGCTGCTCTCGATGGGCTTTGCGTCGAGCGAGCTGTATTTCAGTATCTGCTCAGCCGTGACCTCCTTGACGCCGCATGCCGCCTTGCCGTACTTTTCGTACGCATCGCGCAGCTGTGCGCAGACGGGGGTCTCGCTCATGATAACGTCGTCGCCGTAGAGCACGTAGAACGGCTCGTCTCCGATGAAGTTGCGTGCCGCGAGCACTGCATGTCCGAGTCCGCGGGGCTCCTTCTGGCGGATGAAGTAGATATTAGCGCGCTCTGCATCGCGGCGCAGCTCGTCGACGAGCGCATCCTTGCCCTTTGCGCGCAGCGCGATCTCGTACTCGGGCGAATAGTCAAAATAATCCTCGATAGCGCCCTTTCCGCGGTTGGTTATGATAAGTATATCGGTCGCGCCGCTCTCTATCGCCTCGTTTACGAGGTAGGATATCGCGGGGCGGTCGACTATCGGCAGCGTCTCCTTGCAGACCGTGCGTGCTATGGGAAGCATTCTCGTACCGAGTCCCGCTGCGGGAATGACCGCCTTTGTTATCTTCTTTGTTCTCATGATGTTTCTCCTTTTGTGACCGTACCGTACGGTACCGTTTTCTTAGCTGTTCTTCGCCTCGGACCATGGCAGAGCGAGCTTTTCGGGCGTCAGCTCGTCGTACAGCTCCGTGTGCTTTTCCTCAAGTCCCGCTTCTGTCTCGCCGCGAAGCTCACCGAAACGGCGCGCAAGATACGCATGGCGTATCTCCGAAAAATTCTCGTCTATCAGCTCATCGGTCAGCGCAACGCGGCGCACAACGCGGCAGCCGTCGCTCGCTGCTATAACCTTATCTACGAGCTCGCCGTCTCCGACCGCAAGCACCGCATCCTCAAGCTCCTCGACGAGCTGTCCGCGGGTGAAGCAGTAGCTGCCGAGCGTTCTGCCGTCGTGCGCAAGCTCGGACAGCGGCGTGCCTGCCTTTGCCTCGGCAAGTGCAGCCTCCGCATCCTGCGCGTCGCTCGTCAGGAGGTATTCGATATAATAGAAATTCTCGTGCGCGTCGGCGGTTATCGTCGCATCGTCTGCCGCGAGCTCGCCGCCGTTTTCGCTCGTGAGCTTTTCACGCAGATCCTGCTCGAGCTGCTGCAGCTCCAGCCCGCGGCGGAAGAAATCGCGAGTCAGATACGCCTCGTGCAGCTGCGCCTCGAACTCATCCTTGCCGCCGTTCTCCTCCTCTGCGGCAGCGACGGTCTCGTCTATCGCCTTCTGCTCGTCGTCGGTCAGGCTGACACCGTTTTTTTTCGCCAGCTCGTACACCGATGCGCTGTAGCGCAGCGAGGACGAAACGGCATCGGAGAGCTCCTGCGCGCGCTCCTCATCCGACAGCTCATCGTCGTCGGACAGCTCGCTGTAGACGTTCATGTATATGTAGCGATAATGGTCGTAGCTGACCTCGAACGAGCCGAGCGTCATGACGGTATCGCTTTTGCCGCAGGATGCGAGCGAGCCTAGCAGCAGCGTGCCGAGCAGCGCCGCAGCAGCCGTGCGGAGTCCGTTTTTTAGGTTCATCGTGATAAGTCTTCCTTTCCGCCGCGCAGGGGCGACAACGCTATATATATTCATTTTATATTTTAGTACAAAGCGCCCCCTTTGTCAATAAAAAAGGATGAAAAGGAATTGTCTGAGAGCCGCATATGCACTTTTTTATCGGATTTTTATCGGATTTTTTTCGGAGCGACGGAAAAAACTTTACAACTCGGAAAAGATATGCTATACTGATTTCGGACAATTCTGCTTTATTATGGAAGAAACTCCGAAATACCCTGCCCCACGGGGCGAAAGGAACAGTAAATATAATGACGGAAAACAAGGACAGTCTCCGGCGCGACGGGTCGGAGACCGAGCAGCTGCACGGCGCGGCAGAAGATACATATGCAGCGGTCGACGCATCGGAAGATACCGACCCCTTTATAAGCGATACCGCAGCACAGTCCGCATCCGGCTCGGCTGATGCCGAAATTGCGGATGCCGCGGCTTCGAGCGCTGAGGCGGCAGATTCTGAGACCGCAGGCGCGGCGGCAGCGAATGCAGAGCTCACCGGCATCAAGGCTGCCGACATTAACGCTGCGAACATTGACTCCGCGAACATCGACGCTGCGAACACCGAAAACGCAGACACTGAGACCGAAAAAACAGAGACCGACGCAAGCGGGGAGCGGTCACTTTTTTCCCGCGCGTCGAGCGCGCACGCGCGCACCCGCGTATACGGCAGCTCCTGCCGACTGCTCACGGGCTACGAGGATCGCGTCGCAAGGAAGCGCGGGCTCTATCTGCTCTGGGCGTTTCTCATCCCGTTCGTGCTGCTGTTCTGCATCTATCTGTCGAGGGGGGTATACCCGTTCGGTAACGGCTCGGTGCTCATTCTCGACCTCAACGGTCAGTACGTCTACTTCTTCGCGGAGCTGCGGAACAAGCTGCTGCACGGCGGCAGTCTGCTCTACTCATGGTCGCGCTCGCTCGGCGGGGAATTTCTCGGCATATTCGCCTACTACCTCTCCAGCCCGTTCTCGCTGATAACCTGTCTCTTCCCCGAGTCGCATATCACCGAGGCGCTGCTGCTGATGTTCATGCTCAAGGCGGGCGCATGCGGCTTCTCGATGGCGCTGTATCTGCATGTCTCGCACAAGGGCAGAAAGCTCGGCGCGGTCGTCTTTTCCACGCTCTACGCGCTCTGCTCCTATGCGATAGTCATGGCACACAACACCATGTGGATAGACGAGCTCATCTATCTGCCGCTGCTCGCGCTCGGCATCGAACGGATGATAAAAAAGAAGGACTTCGTCCTCTACGTCGCCGTGCTCGCACTCTCTGCGATGTCCAACTTCTACATCGGCTACATGATGTGCATCTTCTCGTTCTTCTACTTTTTCTACTATTACTTTGCAAAGAGCGGAAACGGCGAGAACAACCCGCTCGGTGAGCGCCGCCACCTGGTCCGCTCGCTCGTCCGCATGCTCATCTTTTCGATAATCGCGCTCGAGATAGCCGCGGTGATGCTCTATCCCGCGTACATCTCGCTCTCCTACGGAAAAACGACCTTCCAGAGCCCGAGCTACGAGCTGAAAACAAATTTCGACCTGCTCGACTTCTTCATAAAGATGATGCCCACCGCCTACGACACCGTACGCCCCGACGGTCTGCCGTTCATCGCATGCGGCTCGCTCACGCTGCTGCTCATGCCGATGTTCTTCTTTGCGCGCAAGCCGAGCGGCAGGGAAAAGCTCGCCGCCGCGGGCTTCATCGCCGTATTTGCGGTAAGCATGTCGCTCTCGCTGCCCGACCTCGTGTGGCACGGCTTTCAGACCCCGAACTGGCTTAACTACCGTTACGCCTTCATGCTGATATTCTTCTTCATCACCCTCGCATACCGCGCCTTTTCCGAGCTGCGAGAGCTCGAGATACGCTGGCTGCTGCCCGTCGTTTTTGCGCTCGTCGCGCTGATCGCGATTGCGCAGAAGGTCTGCGATTACGAATGGCTCAGCGACATCTACGTCATCTGGATAACGCTCGGGCTGCTCGCCGTTTCGGTGTTCTGCATCTGGGCGATGCGCAGCCGCGCAATGACGCGGACAGCGCCGCTCCTGCTCGTCGCCGCCGTCTGCATCGAGACGGTCGGAGTCGGGATATTCCTCGAGCACCGCATGAACGGCGATGTGGTTTTCTCGAGCCGCAGCAGCTACGTTGACTATAATAAGAAATACGGCTCGATGGTCAAGGCGCTGAAGAACTACGACAGCGAGCATTACGGCTCGCTCTTCTACCGCATGGAGAACACCGGTCACCGCACCGTCTGCGACCCGATGGCGCTCGGCGAATACGGCATCTCGAATTCTTCGTCGCTGCTCAACGCCGCAGTTATCGACACGCTCGGCGACCTCGGCTACGCCTCGCATTCGCACTGGTCGCAGTATAAGGGTCAGACCCCCGTCGCCGATTCGCTGCTCGGCATCCGCTACATCGCGGACTCCGCCGACGAATCCGCCTACGGCTACACCCGCATTCTCGAGAATGCGGATAACGGTCTGTACGGCTATGAAAATACGGACGCGCTCTCGCTTTTCTACGGCGTCAGCGACACGCTCACCGAGCTCGATCTCGACGAGCAGCACTACTCGGTCGACCCGTTTACAAAGATGAACGAGATAATCACCGCCATGCTCGGCGAGGATAAGACCGTAGAGGTGTGGAAGCCGATAAAGGCGACGCTCGACCTCTCGAACGTCCGCGAATCGACTATCAAGGAATCGGGCGACTACCCCCGCCACGAAAAGTTCGTACACGAGAGCGCGGGGCGCAGCGCTAAGCTCACCTACTCCTTCTACGGCGCAGGCGAGGATAATCCGATATTCTGCGTTTTCCCGTCGGTCTACGGCTCGTCGGGTCAGCTTTCGTATAACAACGCGGACCTCGTTAAGTATAAGAAGGAAGCCGTTGAGCACACCATCGCGCTCGGTGCGCTCCCGTCCGACGCACAGGCGACCGTCAGCGTCACACTCACCGAGGACGAGCCCTTCTATGTTGTTGATAATATTCGGTCTTTCTGGTATCTCGATACCGCACTCTGGGAGCAGGTCGCTGCACGGCTCGCAGAGAACAACGGCAGCATTACCCGCTTCTCGGATACCCGCGTCGAGGGCACCGTCACCGTGCCCGAAAACGGTATGGTGTTTACGTCCATCCCGCAGGACTCCGGCTGGAGCGTTTGGGTCGACGGCGAGCAGGTGCAGACCGAGACAGTGCTCGGCTCGCTCATCGCATTCCGCGCCGCACCCGGCGAACACACCGTGCGCCTGCGATATCTCCCCTCCTGCGCAGTCTACGGCGGTATTATCTCGATAGCGGGCGTCGTGACCTTCGCCGCCGCAATAATACTTCTCCGCCCCGAAAGCGCTTCACACGTCCTCCCGCGCCGCAAAAAGCGCCGCGCGTGAGGGGACACGGGGACGAGGGTACGCGCGGGGGACGCAGGACGAGGGGTACGCGCCCTTTTGAAAAAGGCCTGGCGAAAACTTTGTAATAGGGAGTCTTTCTCGGGCAGA
>OIYS01001315.1_pt1 | contig 12934 bp, 11 predicted proteins | sample 1588271 | NCBI WGS metagenome assembly OIYS01 (sample SAMN03283286) | human gut metagenome | biome: human-associated habitat; material: feces | host: Homo sapiens | place: Peru | collected 2012
CTTATAAAACAAAGTATCCCAGCCTCTCGGCTGGGATTTCAGGGGGTTTTGGTTGATCTCTTCACATTGAGATTCGTAAGAGAGATCAGGTTATTAGCATGACTTGTATCATGCTAGTATAATCTTAATATTTTTTTTTTGTTTTGTCAATAATTTTTTTGAAAAATAACAATTTTTTACAAAATAATTTATTTGTGTTTTAATTAATGTATGAGATATGTTATAATGAAACAAAGATAAGATTAGGTGATCATGTATGAATGAAAATTCAGAATTTGTATGTTTAGAATGTAAAAGTAAAATTGAAAGTGATGATAATTTTTGTTTTCATTGTGGGCATTGGACAGCTAAAGGCTATAAAGTCATTAGTGATCAAGAAAAGTTGAACGAAATAGTTAATGGGAAAATATTTAAACAAAGTAATAAAACATCATTACTAATTAGTTTATTAAGTATTTTAATTATATTATTAACAATTATTATCATCATCCGAGGTAATAATTTAATTAGGCCATTAGCTTATTTAAAAAAACAAATTAATACATACAAAAATGGATATAGTTCTTCCATTTTAACAACGGATAATGTATACAATAAAAAAGAAATAGGTTCGCTTGATGAAGCTAAAATATTTATAAATAAAGACAAAGAAGATCAAAGTTATCTATGTAGTAATAATATTGATGTAAAAAGAATTGAATATGATTTAGAAAATACATATGATATACCTAGTGTAAGTTTTTGTGATATAAGTTTAAATGAAAGTAAGAAAATAAGTGAAGTTATAGAAAAAATGTATAAATTATTTCCAGGTATAAAGGGTGGATTAACAAATATTACAATAACAAATGCAGAAACAAAAGATGAATACATTGCATATTTTCAACCAATGTTTCAATTTGTTAATGTAAATGAAAATATTAATGAATATAACAAAATTAATAAAACTCAAATCCTACTTAATAGCTATTATTTTTTAAACACAAATATAATGTCAAAACCCATTGAAGAAGTAATTAAACCAAATTGGTACGTAAAAGATGCTAACTGGGAATCAACAATTGCTCATGAATTAGGTCATTATATATCATTTAAAATTCTACTTAAAGAAAACAATTTGGATAATATAACATATGTAACCAAAGAAAATGAATCAAAAATATTGGAAGTGTTAAAAAAGTTTGATAGTCAAGAATTTTCATTAAGTATTTTAAATATAGCTTTAAGTAATTATAATTTAAAATATAATAGTAATATTAGTATTGCTGATTTTACAGCATTAATATCTAATTATGCTGGTGCCAAAGATAAAAATGAAAATTTAATTGCTGATGAAGCCATTGCAGAAGCCATTCATGATTATTATTTACACGAGGATAGTTGTAGTAAAGCAAGTTTTGAAATAATTAAAGTGATTAAAGCGAAGTTATAGGGTGAAAAAATGAAAAAATGTCAAAATTGTAAAGGAATAAATAAAAATAAAGATAAGTATTGTAGAAATTGCGGATTGCGACTTCATAATGGATTATATTATGCAGTAACAAATATACTTATTAAAATTATTATAATCATATTTATATTATTGATAGCATTATTTATTGCGTCATTTATGAACTTTTAAAGGAGTAAAAATGGAAGAAAAAAAGGAATTATACAATAAAAGTATTGAAGAACTCTATAAAGAGTTAAATACATCAATAAGTGGATTAAGTGAAACAGAAGCAGAAGTAAGATTAGAAAAATATGGAGAAAATAAATTAAAAGAGCCTAAGAAAAAATCAAATATTGCAATGTTTTTAAGTCAATTTAAAGACTTTATGGTAATTTTATTAATTTTTGCTTCAATATTTTCAGCATTTATTTCTTATATTAAAAATGAATCGTATTTTGATTCAATAATTATTCTTATAATTGTTTTTGTAAATGCTATATTAAGTTTTATTCAAGAAAAAAAAGCCGATGTTGCGATCGAAGAATTAAACAAAATGTTTGTCACTAACAATTATGTAATTAGAAATAATCAAAAAGAACTAATAGATGTAAGAAAAGTTGTACCCGGAGATATAATAGAACTTGAAGCCGGAGACTATATTTCTGCAGATGCTAGAGTAATAAGTTCAGAAAACCTTTTAGTTAATGAATCGACTTTAACTGGTGAATCAAAAAGTATCAAAAAAAATAATGAGATAATAACAAATAAAAAAGAATTGTATGAAAGAACAAACATGGTATATGCTGGCTGTAACGTATCAAATGGACATGCTCATGTATTAGTTTGTAACACTGGTATGAATACTGAACTTGGAAAAATAGCAAACAGTCTATTAAATAAAAAAAGTGATATAACACCACTTCAAAAAAAGATAAATAAAATAAGTAAATTATTAACTTACATAATCCTTTTAATAATTATAGTAATGATGATAATTGGCCTTATCATGAAAAATGACTTTTTTGATATTTTAATGTTGTCAATATCTTTAGCAGTAGCTGCAATACCAGAAGGAATGTCATCAATTATAACAATAATCTTATCTTTAGGAATGAGGTCAATGGCCAAAAGAAATGTTATCATAAGAAAAATGGCTTCCGTAGAAACACTAGGGTCAACCGATGTAATATGTTCAGATAAAACAGGTACAATTACTCAAAATAAAATGTTAGTAAAAATGATTTACACTAATAATAGAATGTATAAAGAAAAAGATACAATACCAAATAATGAAATGCTAAAATATGGAGCTAATCTGTGTCATAATATTGTAAAAAATAATAGTGGCTATATCGGTGATGAAACAGAAATTGCTATTTATAAATATCTAGAAGACAGTAATAACTTATTAGATAGTAAAATGGTGCGAGTAAAAGAATTTCCATTTGATTCAGAACGAAAAATGATGAGTGTAATATATAATATCAATAATAAAGATTTATCATTTACAAAAGGAAGTCTTGATTCAGTAATAAATAATTGTACAAATTATTTATTAGATGGTAAAGTATATCCTATAACAGATGAATATAAAGAAAAGATATATGAAATTGAAAAAAGAGAATCAGCAAAATCTTTAAGATTATTAGCTTTTGCATATAAAGATAATTTAGTTTCTATTCCAGAAGAAAACATGACATTTATAGGACTCATTGGAATGATGGATCCTCCGAGAGAAAGTGTAACAAATGCCATTTATACTTGTCATAAAGCTGGACTAAAGCCAATCATGATTACCGGAGATAGTATTAATACTGCAATAGCAATTGCAAAAGAAGTAAATATTATAGATTCTCCAGATTTAGCAATAGAAGGAAAAATAGTTGATAAAATGACAGATGATGAAATATTAGAAGCTGTAAAAACTTATCAAGTATTTGCTAGAATTAGTCCAAACACCAAATTAAGAATAGTAGAAGCTCTTCAAAGTAATGGATATGTAGTTGCAATGACTGGTGATGGTGTAAATGATGCACCTGCTATCCAAAAAGCAGATATTGGAATAGGTATGGGAATAACAGGAACAGAAGTAGTAAAAAAAGTTGCAGATTGCATTTTAGTAGATGATAGTTTTTCTACCATCGTAGATGGAGTAGAAGAAGGAAGAAGAATTACCAGTAATATTAAAAAAGTAATTTTATATTTATTAGCGGGTAATATTGTAGAAGTAATTTTAGTATTTGTATCAATGTTACTTAATATGGAAATGTTTACAACATTACAACTTCTATGGATAAATCTTGTAACTGATTCAATTCCAGCAATTATGCTAGCTTTTGAAAAAAGTGATGATGATATAATGGAAAATAGTCCAGCCAATAAGTCAAATACAAGTTTCTTTACTCCATTTTTAACAGCTAAAATAATAGTAAGTGCTATTTTTAAATCAATAATAATGATTTTCTTATTTATTTACTACGCTAAAACAAAAGATGCAAGCACGGCAGGAAGCTTAATGTTTATGTATCTTGTATTAAATGAGTTATTATATTCATTATCATGTAGAAATCTTAAAAAATCAGTCTTAAATAAAGATATATTTAGTAATAAAAGATTAACATTAGGCCTTGGAATATTATTAATAATACAAGTTATAATGTTTACATCTGGTTTGTCAAAATATTTTATTGTTACAAACTTATTGTTAAAAGATGTTATAATAGTATTAGGTATATGTTTTATAAGTTTTATAATCGGAGAACTTGTAAAACCACTATATGTTAAATATTTTAAAGATTATACAGGAGGAGAAAATGAACGAAGATAACAAATTAACATTTATAATAACTGCAGGAATATTAGTATTAGTAATATTTGTTGCAATAATTATTTATAACCTAATGCCTGCAAATATTGAAAGTAATTCATATTATGTAAAGGTAAATGAAGAAATGAGTGCTAAAATTGAAGGAATGGAATTCAAAGATAACAGACTAAATATTACAACTTCCGGAGATGCAATCGCTTATTGTGTAAAATCTACAAGAAGTACACCAACAAACAATTCTATATGTTGGAAAAATATTTATAACAATAGTGCTTCAATATCAATTTATCAACATAAAAAATATTATGTTTGGATTAAAGATACAAAAAATCAAATAAGTATTCCAATGAGTATAAACACATATAAAGAAAATTAGTAATAAAAAATTAATTAAATTTAAATGGCATATAAATAAGTATGTCATTTTTTAATGCAAACTAGTTGACAAAATGTTAATAAGATATCATAATTTGTTTGTGATATTTATGATTTTAAATGTAAGTGGAAGAACAGATATAGTAGCATTTTACGAAAAATGGTTTATGAATCGTTTAAAAGAAGGTTTCGTAGATGTTAGAAATCCTTTTAATCCAAAACTAATAAGCAGAATCAATTTTTGTGACGTTGATTTAATTTTGTTTTGCACAAAAAATCCAATTCCTATTTTAAAAGATCTTGAAAAAATAAAAATTCCTTTTATATTTCAAGTTACAATAACTCCATATAAAAATGATATTGAACCAAATGTACCATCCAAAAAAGATATAATTGAAGCAGTAAAAAAAATATCAACATTTATAGGCAAAGAAAATATTTATATCAGATATGATCCAATATTTTTAAGTGATAAATATAATATTTCTTATCATGTAAAGGCTTTTGATAAATTATGTAAAATACTAAAAGGTTATGTCAAAACTATTATTATATCTTTTTTAGATGAATATAAAAATGTCATAAAAAATAAAAATATTTTAAAGTATAAAGAGTTTATAAACTCGGACTATGAAGAAATAGGTAAAAATTTTAGTAAAATAGCTAGGCAAAATAATATGACTGTTCAAACATGTTTTGAAGATAATAATCTTACTCAATACGGTTTTGTAAAAGGAGAATGTTTATCTCATGAATTAGCTTATAAATTAACTGGTAAAAAATATAAGTCGTGGAAAGCTAGAAAAGAAAGAAAATGTAATTGTGTAGAAATGGTTGACATAGGTGTATATAATTCTTGTAAACATTTTTGTAAATACTGTTATGCTAATTTTGATGAAAAAAAGGTTAATCAAAATTTTAATAATCATGATGATACTTCCTCATTATTGGTGGGATACATAGATAGTAGTGATACGATAAAAGTAAGAAAATAGATAAATGCACTTAAAAGTTGATAGAATTAAATAAGTATTTATCATATAATTTCTAAAAGAAAGAAGGCTATTTATGAAATTTGGTGAAAATTTAAAAATAATTAGAAATCAAAAAAATATTTCTCAAGAAGAACTAGCAGAAAAAATTGGTGTGTCAAGGCAAAGTATTTCGAAATGGGAAACTGGTGAAAATTTTCCTAGTATGAATAATATAATGTGTATATGCAAAGCGTTTGAATGTAAAATAAATGATTTGGTACACGAAAATTTTACAGACATAGACTCTTTTGATGATGAAATTAAAGAAAATATTGTCAAATTTAAAAAAGAAAAACAAGTTAAAGTAAAATTAATCAGTAAAATATTATATACTATTTCAAATATAATTAAGAAATTAATAAATGTTTTTGTAATTATATTATTAATAGTTGTAATTTCCCTTCCGTTTATAGTTGCAAGTATAGATACCAAAACTCAAGATACAATAATAGATAATATAAAACAAATAAGTAATTTAAATGAGATTGGAAACACTATAATTAGTTATTACAATACTCACAGTATTACCCAAATAGTTATTCACACAGAAATAATTTTAATTGGAAGTATAATTAGTTTTATATTTTTAAAAAAAGTATTTGAAAACATGTATAAATTATTTTTAAATATTTATAATGGTGATACACCTTTTACAATTGATAATATAAATTGTATGAAAAAAATATCATATTTTATAATTATCTATATTTTATGTAGCTATATATATGGCATATTTTGTGAATTAATAACAGACATAAATCTTGATGTTGGATTAGAATTAATAGATATTTTATATGCCATGATTATATATGGAGTTTCATTTATATTTGAATATGGATATGAACTTCAAATAAATTCAAAAAGTAGAATGTTAGATAAGACAGTTTAAAACAGCTATCTTTTACACATGTAATGTAAATAATATTAAAAGATTAGTCTTCTCATTAAAAAAATGTTATAATAAAATAAGATATAACAAATAGTTTTAAGGAGATAATGCTAATGGATAAAATAAAAAAATTTATTAATGATAATCCTATTACCACAATTATTTTAATAATAACATTCATTACAATGATATTTGTACCTATTGATAAAGAATATATAAATTATTTTGATATAAATACTCTTTGTGCTTTATATTGTTTAATCGCAGTAGTTGAATGTTTAAAAAATTCTCATTTTTTTGAAGTTATATCTAAAAAAATAATATATATATTTAAAAATACTAGAAGTGTTATTATAGCACTAGTTATATCAACATTTATATGTGATTTATTTTTAGCTAATGATATGTCATTAATAACAATATTACCATTAACATGTATAATATTAACATCAACTAATAATGAAAAATATTTAGCATTAACACTAATCCTTCAAAATATTGCAGCCAATATGAGTGGAATGATTACTCCACATGGTAATCCTCAAAATTTATTTTTATATTCATTTTATAATATAGACACTCTAGAATTTGTCAAAATATTATTTCCACAATTTATTATAGTGTTGTTAATACTAATAATAATACCGTTAATATTTGTAAAAAAAGAGCCATTAGAACTTAGATATAATGAAAATTATAATATAAATAATAAAAAAGTAGCTATATATTTGGCAATGTTTGTATTTTCATTGTTGACAATATTTAGAGTTGTACCTATTTATATTGGGGTAATAGTCATTACTTTATGTGTTTTAATTTTTGATAAAAAAGCTTTAAAAACTATGGACTGGGATTTGTTATTAACTTTTTGTGCCTTTTTTATTTTCTCTGGTAATGTAAAAAGAATAGTGCCAATAAAAAACTTTTTAGCATCAATGATGAATAAAAGTGTATTAATAACGGGACTTTTAAGTTGCCAATTTATAAGTAATGTACCAAGTGCAGTATTACTTTCAAGTTTTACAACAGATTATAAATCTTTAGTGACTGCAGTAAATATTGGCTCTTTAGGAACATTAATATCTTCATTAGCGAGTTTAATAACTTTGAAAATATATTTAAAAACCCCAAAAAGTAATTTTGCTCATTATCTTTTACTATTCACGGTAATAAATTTAACGTTTTTAACCATTTTGTTGACATATACTTTCATATTTGGTTAACTTTAGTTTACACAAAATAAAAATAATGATATAATTATTTCAAGGAGATGTTTTGTATGGAAAGAAAATTTGATATTAAAAATGCAAACGAATTATTAGCAACATTAAATAAAATAGTTGAAGGAACAAAAAATACTAAAAGCATTAGTGATGGTTCTCATCAAAAAGTAGCAAATATTGTAAGTGAAATTAAAACAACGTGGAGGAGTTATTTAGAAAGTGCAGTTTTAGAAAATATTTTAGTTAGCAACCCAATCGAGGGCTATTTAACAGAAGAAGGCAAAAAATATTATAAAGAATTAAGTAATATAGCAATTAAAAAAGAAAAAAATCTATCAGCTTTTAAATCTGCTATAAAACCAAAATCAATTGGATTATTTAGTAAAACTTCACCACAAACTACTTGTACAATAAAAACTAAAAGTAATAATGAAAAAACACAAGATTTTTATTTATATGAAGCTGAAACTAGAAATGAATACTTTAGCTTAAACGGAACTTTAAGTAATCCACGTGTACCAAATCAAACAGATTTAATCGGTGATTTAGATGAAAAATTTATTAAAAAAGAATTTGTTCGAGAAACCGAAGAAGAAACCCAAAATAGAATGAACTCTTATTTTGAAAGTCTAAAAAGAATGGGAGATGAAGGACTTAATTTTATTCCTAAAGATGACCCAACATTCCAAGTAGATTTAAACACATTAGATAATTTAAAGAAAGAATATAGTAAAAAGATTAATGCTACATTAAGATTTGATAGGGTTCAAACATTATTTAATAAGTATGGCGCATATCTTACCCCAAGTACAAAATCTATAATTAATAAATTAAGTGAAGAAATGCAAAAATCAAAAGAATTATTAGATATAGATAATGAAAATATGATAAAAGAACATTCAACAATAAAATCAAAAATGAATGAAAAAGCTCATGGAAGTGTAAAATCTAATAGAGTAGTGGCATTATTAACAATGTTAAGTCATAAAAAAGATTCAATGGGAAAAGATTTAAATGAAGAACAAATTGAAGAATTAGTTCAAGAACTAAAAAATTTAAAAGAAACTACTCCAGAAGAATATGCAAAAGGTCAAACTGAATACGAAAATCTATCAAAAACTGCAGATACTTTAAGAAGACAAGAAATTATTGCAGATAGTAAAAACCAATTAGATGATTCAGTTTTAACTATTCATGAACAAGAAGATAGAGATAGATATTACAACTTTTATGTAGTACGTCAAGGAATTGAAAAATTTGTACCAAAAGAAATATTTGCTATGTTATATGATAAGTATTTGAAAATGGAAGAAGACAATACCATGTTAATTGGTCAAATGGTTCATTACTATTTAGGATATTTAGATTATGTTGATAAGATAAAAGAAAAGAATATACCAGATGAATATAAATCATGGGAAAATTATGTAGATACTATGCTTGTTGCAGATGGATTTGTAAGAACAGATAAGCCTTCAAGATAATTATAGTAATTTGACAAACCCTCAATTTAATGCTAAAATATAGCATCTAAACGGGGGTTTTTTTATGGATGAAGAAACATTTAAAATGATTTATGGTGGAATAAAAGCATATGTTATGTTTTTGATTGATTGTTTTCAAAAAAAATCTAAAAAAGACGATTTTATTCTTGAAAAAGATTATTTTTATTTAGCAAAATTTAGTTTATGTAATTGTATTTTACTTAATATAAAAGAAGAATTATTAGAAAATACTAAAGACAATTTTATTTGTAAAACTCTTGATGCAGGAATATTAAATGCGGTATATTCAATGGCAGATATAACTAAAGAGGGATTTATCATAGATGGTTATACTTTTTCAAATCCTGAATCCATCGTAGGGAAAATAAGAAATAAATTAGCTCATGGAGAATTTAAAATTGATATAAAACGTAGAAAAGTATTATTTAATATGGATGATAAGTTTATTGGAATAAAAATGGAAAAAGTTATTAATATGATAATAGCTTCATTATACTATTACTACATGAACGTATGCAATAATGAATATAAAAGAAATATAGTAATCAATAACAAAGTAACAAACAGAATAAGTCCATTAAAAACAAAGAGTGAAACCAAAAGCTTTTTAAATAACTTTAGAAAAATAAGTTTTAGTTTAAGTAAAAAAGACGGAACAGAACCAGATGAATTTGTGATAAAAAAAGTAGATGAAATAATAACATATTATCAAAATACATTAGATGTAAAAATTTTATATAAAATAAAGCAAGATCTTGAAAAAAATGGTTATAATTTCATTTGGAAACAAGAAACTATAAATGAAAGTTTATTAGAAAATATAGAGAGTGATATATTAAATGTTTTTCCAAAAGATATGGCGTTTAATGATCAATACATATTTATAAATAAAGCAATACTTAAAAAAATTGATCCTAAAAGACAATTAATAGATTCTTTTTTGAAAAATATCTCAATTTTAGACATAGCATACAAATTGCAAACAACAAATTATGAAAATATTTTAAAAGTAGTTTATAAGGTGTATGATCATGAAACTATTGGATATGAAGAATTAGCCACTTCCAGTTTTGGCCTTTTTGAATCACTATTTTCATATGGAAACGACAAGTTACTAGAAAATAAAAATGAATATACATTTTTACCTAATACAGGATTAGATTATAGTAAATTAGATTTAAGTTGCATTAATGTTTTATATACAGACAAAGAAAATAAAGAAAAAAATAGTTTATTATTAGAAATTATAAGTAAGAAAAAAAGAATCAAAGAATTAGATGCAAAAATAGATAATAATAAAGTAAGCTTAACTAATGTATTAAATAAAAATAATATGAAAGCTTACCAAAAAATAAGTTCAATAATAGCAAATTTAAATAACACCAGAAAAATATTATATCAAGAGTTAAATACTTTAAACACAAGATTAAATGAAATAATGTTGTACGAGTCATTTTATGAAAATCATTTAAAAAATAAAAATATAGTAAATGCGATTAGAAACAGTATATCCCATGGAAATTATAAGATAGAAAGAATTAATAATGAAAATAAAATAGTTTTTGAAGATATTTATGAAGGAAAATTAACATTTAAATGTGAAGTTAATATCGTAGAATTTATTAATATGATTTTTAAAAATGAAACAATTATTATAGATTTTATGAATAACAATAAAACTTTAAAGAAAACATTATAATGGGTGGATAAATCCACTTTTTTTTGTTTAAACTAACTTTAGTGATAAATATGATTTTTAAAGATATAATAATTATTTTATTAAGTGTGTTATGTATAATATTTTATTTAATAAATAAAAATATAAAAATAAAATATATAATATTTCTTCCCTTTATATTAGTTATTATTCATAATAAAACAAGTAATGAAAATTTGCTATTTAATTTAGTTATAATAGGTAGTTTATTTGTACTTTTACTTCCCTTTATAAATAATAAAAAACTAAAATATTGTTTGCTAACAATAATATTACTATTATATATGTCGTATCCAATATCCACTATAAAATATAATAATTATTCATCATTAAGTTATTTAGAAGCTTTTCAAAAGTTACACAAGACTTTAAAAGAAAACTATGTTTTAAATGATTACAAAAAAATAGATTATGACAAGCTTTATAATAAATATTATAAATTGTTTAAAGATGTTAATAACAATGAAAAAGAATACTATTTAGTGTTAGAAAAATATTTAAATGAATTTTATGATGCACACATAAATATTAAAAGTATTACAAATAATGAAAATCTAAATAAAGTAAGAAAAGAGTATTATAGTAACTATTATGGTTTTTCAATTATGAAGTTAGATGAAGATATTTATGTAGCAACAAATGTAGATCCAAGTACATTAGCATATAAAAATGGAATCAGAAATGGTACAATTATAACTAAATGGAACAAGATAAATATTAAAGATGCTATAAAAAATAAACAATATTTATATTTAAATTCAAAAAACTTATCAGATAACGAGGTTAAAAACTATTATTTAGGTTTTTATTTATCTGCAATCAAAGAAGATAAAATCTATGTAACATATTTAGATGAAAATAAAAAAGAAATAGAAATACAATTAAATTCCGTTGAAAAAGGGGATGATTATGTAAGTATAGTAATTGATAAATTTACTAAAAATAATCAAAATGAAGAGAATTATTTGTATAAAAAAATAAAAAGTACGGGATATCTGAAAATAACGCATGAAAAAAATTCAAAAAGGTATGTAAAAAAGAAATTATATAATATAATAAATAAAATACAAGAAGATAATGTAAAAAAATTAATTATAGATTTAAGAAATAATGATGGAGGAAGTGACTTTATAGGTAGTATAATAATGAGTTTTTTTACTGATAAAAATTTCCTATATCTTAAAGAATGTATAAAAACAAATAACGAATATAAGATAAAAGATAATATTTATGTAAATGGTAATAATAAAATTGATATACCTATTATCGTTTTAATTAATGGACAAACTATTAGTGCCGGAGAAGCTTTAGCATATAATTTAAAGAAATTAGAAAATGTAAAAGTAGCAGGATTAACAGGCTCAAATGGAAGTGCATCAACAATAGGAAAAAGAATAATTATGCCTCACAATATACTTATATCAATACCAACAATTTTACTTTTAAATGAAAAAGATGAAGTTATAATAGATAGCAATGAATATAGATACGGAGGTATAAAACCTGATATAAAAATTCCCATAGATAACAAAACAATTAATAATATATTTGATGATAATATCGATTATGAATTAGAATATGTTTTAAATTATTTTAATGAAAATAAATTTTAAAAATTAAAAAATTAGTGTATAATTATTTTAAGGAGGATACTTATGAACAATAACATTAATTATATTTTATTAGCACTATTAATATTTGTAATAAGTTTATTAATTTATTTTCTAATCAAATGGGCAGTGCGTGAAGGAATAAAAGAAGCATACCATGATATAACTGGAAAAACCACATATGAAGATAAGAAAAAAAAGAGTTAGCAAATGAAATTAAAGAAGGTATTACTAAAATAAAAAATAAAAAATCAAGCAAAAAGAAGTACGTTGACTCAATCTAAAGTGCACAATTAAGTGCAATTATGTATAAAAAGTGTGT
>OIYS01001318.1_pt1 | contig 12910 bp, 12 predicted proteins | sample 1588271 | NCBI WGS metagenome assembly OIYS01 (sample SAMN03283286) | human gut metagenome | biome: human-associated habitat; material: feces | host: Homo sapiens | place: Peru | collected 2012
GCCGAGATCGGGGCTAAAAACATGCCACCGGCATGTTTTCTTAACGCCCCGACGGCATGATATGCTATACCTAAGGAGCCGACGCTATGAACATTTTTACCGCCATCGGTCAATTCTTTACCAACTGGGGCGCAAAGCTTGCCTCTACATTTTTAGAGGATGACCGCTATATGATGCTGGTGGATGGCCTGCGCAACACCGCCATCATCACGCTGGGCGCACTGTGCATCGGTATCGTCATCGGTGCGCTGGTGGCCATTATCAAATACTGCGGCGAGGGAAACCCTGCCATGAAGCCCCTGTGCGCGCTGTGTGACATCTACACCACCGTTATCCGGGGTATCCCCGTGGTGGTTCTGCTGCTGATCTTCTACTTCGTCATCATGAAGTCCGCCAGCGGCGCTAGCGGCGGCATCGCCGTGGGCATCGTTACCTTCGGCATCAACTCCGGCGCGTATATGGCCGAGCTGATGCGCAGCGGCATCGGCGCGGTGGACGCGGGCCAGATGGAGGCGGGCCGGTCGCTGGGCATGTCCCGCATCCAGACTACCATCCACGTGATCCTGCCCCAAGCCATGAAGAATATCCTGCCCGCCATCGGCAACGAGATGATCGCTCTTTTGAAAGAGACCGCCGTGGCCGGTTACGTGGCCGTGCAGGATCTGACGAGAGCGGGCAACCTGATCCGCAACAACACCTTTGACGCGTTCAATCCCCTGATGGTGGTGGCGCTGACGTACCTCATCATCGTGGTGGTGCTGACGTGGCTGCTGGGCCGGTTTGAAAAACGTCTGCATAAGGGCGACCGGCACTGACCCCGACATACTAGGAAGGAGCATTCGTATGATCTGTCTGAAAAATAAGGATTTTCTGAAGCTGCTGGACTTTACCCCGGAGGAGATCGCCTATCTTCTGGAGCTGGCGGCTGATTTGAAGGCCAAGAAAAAGGCCGGTATTCCCCACGCGCTGTGTCAGGGCAAGAACATCGCCCTGATTTTTGAAAAGACCAGCACCCGTACCCGCTGTGCCTTCGAGGTGGCGGGCCACGATCTGGGCATGGGCGTTACCTATCTTGACCCCACCGGCTCCCAGATCGGCAAGAAGGAGAGCATCGCCGACACCGCCCGCGTTCTCAGCCGTATGTTTGACGGCATCGAGTACCGTGGCTTCGGCCAGAGCATCGTGGAGGAGTTGGCCCAGTATGCCGATGTTCCCGTGTGGAACGGCCTGACCAACGAGTTCCATCCCACCCAGATTCTGGCGGACTTCCTGACCATTCAGGAGCACTGCGGCGGCCTGAAGGGCAAGAAGCTGGTGTACATGGGCGACGCCCGGTACAACATGGGCAACTCCCTGATGGTGGGCTGCGCCAAGATGGGCATGCACTTTGTGGCCTGCGCACCGGAGAAGTATTTCCCCGACGCGGCGCTGATCGCCGAATGTCAGGCCATCGCCATGGAGACCGGCGCTACGCTGGAGTTCCAGACCGATCCCGCCAAGGCCGTGCAGGGCGCCGACGTGGTCTATACCGACGTGTGGGTCTCCATGGGCGAGCCGGTGGAGGTGTGGAAAGAGCGTATCACCGATCTGGCTCCCTATCAGGTGAATGCCCAGCTGATGGCGCAGGCTGGGGAAAAGGCCGTGTTCATGCACTGCCTGCCCGCCTTCCACGACCACAAGACCATCGTGGGCAAGGAGATGGGCGAGGCCTTCGGCCGCGACGCCATGGAGGTCACCGACGAGGTGTTTGAGGGGCCCCAGTCCATCGTCTTTGACGAGGCGGAGAACCGCATGCACACCATCAAGGCGGTCATGGCCGCCACACTGGCCGGATAACGGCCCACTGAAACTGCTATCTTCTTTCATTTCCTTTCGCTGGAAGCCGCGGCGCGTATGCCGCGGCTTTTGGCCGTTCTGAGAATGGCGGCGCAGACAAAATGATATCCCCCCACCCGGCTTGCGGGGCAGAGGAATATCTGCTATGCTGGGCACAGAAACCACGAGAGAAAGGAAATCACACCCATGACCATGATGAAACGACTGGCCGCGCTGGTGCTGGCGCTTGCCATGCTGCTGACGCTGGCGGCCTGCGGCGGAGACAATACCGACGGGAACGACGCCCAGAGCGGTGGCTCCACGCTGGTGTACGGCAGCGGCGACTATACCCGCATCAACCCCGCCATGGACGAGCACGGCGAGATCAATGTGCTGCTGTTCGACGGCCTTACCGACCACGACGGCGACGGACAGGTCATTCCCCGTCTGGCGGAGCGCTGGGATTACGACCCCGACACGCTGACCTATACCTTCTATCTGGCGCAGGGCGTTACCTGGCACGACGGCCAGCCCTTCACCGCCGAGGATGTGAAGTTCACCTATGAGGCCATCATGGATCCCGACAACGGCTCCGAGAACGCCCCCAACTACGAGGATGTGACAGATATCACCGTCATCGACGACCACACGGTGTCCTTTACCCTGTCCGCCGTCAACACGGCGTTTCTGGAGTACATGACCATGGCCATCCTACCTCAGCATCTGCTGGAGGGGGAGGACATGCAGACCTCCGATTTCTTCCGGACTCCGGTGGGCACCGGGCCTTATAAGCTGGAGAGCTGGGACGTGGGCCAGTCCATTACGCTGGTGAAGAATCCCGACTATTTCGCGGGAGCGGCCAACATCGACACCATCGTGTTCAAGATCGTCACCGATTCCAACGCCAAGGCCATGCAGCTGCAAACCGGCGAGCTGGATCTGGCGCAGGTGACCCCCAAGGACGCCGCGTCCTTTGAGGGGAAAGCGGGCTATACCGTCTATGACATGACCACCTCCGACTACCGGGGCATCCTGTATAACTTCAACAATACCTACTGGCAGGAGAACGCCGACCTGATCCCCGCCATCAGCTGCGCCATCGACCGGCAGGCCATCGTGGACGCGGTGCTGCTGGGCCGGGGCGAGGTGGCCTACAGTCCCTTGCAGCGGAACATCTACAACGATCCCGATGTGGAGCGCTGGGACTATGATCCCGCCCGTGCTGAGCAGCTGCTGACCGAGGCAGGCTGCACCAAAGACAGCGAGGGCTTCTGGCAGCGCATCGGCCAGCGCATCGGCTTTACCATCAACGCTTCGCCGGACGATCAGGTGCGCATCGACATGGCGCAGGCCGCGGCCCAGCAGCTGCGCTCCATCGGCCTTGACGTGCAGGCCGCCATCCCCGCCGAGGGCATCGACTGGGGCGGGCAGGAGTGCTGCATCATCGGCTGGGGCTCCCCCTTTGACGCCGACGACCACACCTATAAGGTGTTTGGCACCGGCAAGGGCGCCAACTACTCCGGCTACTCCAACGCGCAGGTGGACGAGGCTCTGACCAAAGCCCGCCAGACCGACGATCCCGCAGAGCGGAAGGCGGCCTATGCCGAATTCCAGCAGGCGCTGGCGGCGGCTCCGGCCTACACCTTCTTCTGCTACATCGATGCTATCTACGTGGCGGCGGACACGATTCAGGGCATTACCCCTGATACGGTGCTGGGCCATCACGGCGTGGGCATTTTCTGGAATATCTGCGATTGGACGATCTGATCCCCCTCTCTTTGCGGCGTCCTCCCGGCCCCCTCGTATGAGGGGGCTATCGCCGTGTTATTCAGAGTATTTCGTGGCTGCGGCCACGAGAAATATTTCGCTCTCCGGAGCGACCTACTTTTGTCAACAGTGACAAAAGTAGGCAAAAACACCGGAAGGAACCTCCGGTTCCTTCACCTCCGGGCGCGCTATATTCTGTGCGAACTTGTGACTGCATACCACACGTTCACGAAGGTTTTCTTTTTTGTTTGGTTAAAAGGATTGTCTCTGCTCCTGCGCCGCTGCCGCTAATGCCTACACCGAACAGCGCTTTCAGTTCTACCGTTGCGTCGCATGAGCGGCAGCGGCGCAAGACGGGAGCCAATGCGTCATACGTAACGAAATCAAACATTTCCCGTGAACGCGCGGTAAACGGACATAAATTTGCAATGAGTACAGCGTGCAGGAAGTCCAGAAACCTGGGTTTCTGGCTGTCCTTTTGGTCACTTTTGGGACAGTGGCCAAAAGTGACTCGCCCCGGAGGGCGAAACTCTCCTCATACAAAAATTAAAGTAAATATCCACTCTGGTTCATACTGACAAAATCATTGTCCGCCACGATGATGTGGTCAAGCAATCGGATATCCATGGTTTTCAGCGCGTCGCGCACCCACAGCGTCACCGCCCGGTCACTCTCTGACGGCAGCGCCACGCCGCTGGGGTGGTTGTGGGCCAGCACCACGGCGCTGGCGCCGGACAGCAGGGCGTTTTCCACCACCTGCCGCACGGAGAGTGCCGTACAGTCGGCGCTGCCCTGAGACAGCTTCTTGCAGCTCAGCAGCTTGCCCTTTCCATCCAGACATGCCTGATACAGCAGCTCCTGCCGCTCCTGCCCCAGCAGCTCCAGAAAGTAGCGGCCGCATTTGTCCACGCTGTTCAGCACCCGCTCCTTCCCGCCGCTGCGCATGGCCCGCTTCTGCACCTGCGGCAGCAGCGTCAGGAACAGCGCCGCGCTCTCGCCCACGCCGTCCACCTTGGCCAGCTCCTCCAGCGGGGCGCTGAACACATTTTGCAGCGAGCCGAATTTTTGCAGCAGCCGGTGCGCGATCTCGTTGGTGTCCTTCCGGGGGATGGCGTAGTACAGCAACAGCTCCAGCACCTCGTGGTCGGCAAAGCCGTCCAGCCCCTGCCGGCGGAACTGCTCCTTTTTCCGGGCGCGGTGTCCGTCGTGCAGTCCCATGGTGCATCCCCCTCTCTCAAGCGCGGTTTTTATCAACTATACAGTATACCACACCGCGTTTTCCGACACAAGGCGTATTTATAAAACATTTTTTCGACTGTGATAAAAAAGATGCCTGCCGCTCTTGACAAGCCCTTTATTTTGACATACTATAGCATAAGATGAATGTTCACCGGTAGGTAAGGCTACCGCAGGGATATGGACTGCTGCCGCGAAATGGTGGAGACACCACGAGAGGGTTTGAACAGGCGATATCGAAACCAAGGTATCATCTAACGCAGTTTCACCGCCCGGCGATGCTAAAGCTTGTAACGGTAGGGCAAGAAGCACCCCCATAGGCTTGCTTCCCGCTTTCACCGCAGCGCCTGCCGCGCTGGGGTGTTTTTTATTGCCCGGAAAGGTGGACGAACCATGGAAAGGAGGAACGTGGCATGATCGATTTGGAAAACAAAATGGATGCATTGCTGGACGAGATCAGGGAGATGATCCACGAGAAACGCTATGCCGACCTGCGTGACATGTTCCTGCCCATGGAGAGTGCGGATATCGCCCAGATCCTGGAGGAGGCCGGGCCTGAGGTCATGCCGCTTCTGTACCGGCTGCTGCCCAAGGAGACGGCGGCGGAGGTATTCGTGGAGCTGGAGAGCGAGAGTCAGGAGATGCTCATCAACGGCTTTTCCAACACCGAGCTGAAGGAAGTGCTGGACGAGCTGTATCTGGACGACGCCGTGGACATCGTGGAGGAGATGCCCGCCAGCGTGGTGATCCGCATTCTGGACAAGGCCACGCCGGAGATGCGCAAGTCCATCAATGAAATTCTGAAATACCCGGAGGACAGCGCAGGTTCCATCATGAACATGGAATTCCTGTCCCTGAAGAAGGACATGACGGTGGCGGACGCCTTCAAGCGCATCCGCCGCATCGGCGGCGAGCTGGAGACCATCAACATCCTGTACGTCACCGATCCCACCCGCCGCCTGCTGGGCGTGCTGTCCGTCCGCGACCTGCTGCTGGCGGACGAGGACGATCTCATTGAGGATATCATGGATCCGGACGTGGTATGGGCCAAGACCACCGACGATAAGGAGGACGTGGCTCAGGCGCTGAGCAAGTACGACTTCCTTGCCATGCCCATTGTGGATCTGGAGAAGCGGCTGGTGGGTATCGTCACCGTCGACGACGCTATGGACGTTATCGAGGAGGAGACCACCGAGGACTTCGAGAAGATGGCCGCTATGCTGCCCTCCGACAAGCCCTATCTCCGCGCCGGTGTGTTCGACACCTGGAAGGCCCGTATGCCGTGGCTGCTGATCCTGATGCTGTCGGCCACCTTTACCGGCATGATTTTGAACCATTACGAAAACGCGCTGGCGGCCTGTCTGGTGCTGAACGCCTATATCCCCATGCTGTCGGGCACCGGCGGCAACTCCGGTACGCAGGCGTCGGTGGCGGTGATCCGCGCCCTGAGTCTGGGCGAGGTGGACTTCTCCGACGTGCTGGCGGTGCTGTGGAAGGAGGTCCGCGTGGCCTTCCTGTGCGGCGCGGCGCTGGCCGCCGCCAACTTTGTGAAGATGCAGCTGGTGGACAGGGCGCTGCTGGGCAACAGCGAGGTCACCATGGCGGTGTGCCTGGTGGTGTGCCTGACGGTGATGTTCGTGGTGATCTTCGCCAAGTGCGTGGGCTGCTCACTGCCGCTGCTGGCGGAGAAGATCGGCCTTGACCCGGCGGTGATGGCCAGCCCGTTTATCACCACCATCGTGGATGCCACAAGCCTGCTGATCTATTTCGCGCTGGCGTCGGCGATACTGGGGATATAAAAACTGGCGAAAAGTCTTACAATTTCAAAAATTTTCAACTGCATATTCCCGATTCTGGCGGACACACTATGGTCAGGCAAACGGAAAGCCACGCTTTCCGCGCCTGACCTTACTTTTTTATTCGGGAGGAAACCACAATGAGCAATTACGAAAAGTGCGGCTGCACCAACGACGGCTGCCAGTGCACCCCCAACAGCGCCATCAACTGCACCGTGACCAGCTGCGCCCACCACTGCAAGGACGTGGATCGCTGCGGTCTGAACTCCATTCAGGTGGGCACCCATGAGACCAATCCCTCCATGGATCAGTGCACCGACTGCCAGAGCTTCCGCAAGATGTAACGCCGCACTGTCGTGCGCGAAAAGACCGCCTTTCGGCGGTCTTACATAGCGGGAGGGGGGAAAGCATGAACCAAAAAGCGAAGCTGGGGGTTTCCGGCGCGGCGGCGGGGCTGGTGAACGGACTGTTCGGCGGTGGCGGCGGCATGGTGATGGCGCCGCTGCTGACGGGCTGGTGCGGCTTGGAGCAGAAGCGGGCGCTGGCCACCTGCGTGGGGGTGATATTGCCCTTCTGCGTGCTGTCGGCGGCTATTTACGTGCTGCGGGGCGGCTTTGACTGGCTGGCGGCGCTGCCGTACCTGATAGGCGGCGGCATCGGCGGCGCGCTGGGCGGGCTGCTGTTCCGCAAGGTCAGCGCCGGGGCGCTGCGGAAGCTCTTCGCCCTGTTCCTGCTGTACGGCGGCGTGAGGTATCTGCTGTGACGGAGTGGGTGCTGCCGCTGGCGGTGGGGACGGCCACCGGTATCCTGTCTGCCTGGGGTGTGGGCGGCGGGACGCTGCTTCTGCTGGTGATGACGCTGTTTCTGGGAGTGGATCAGCGCACGGCCCAGGGCATCAATCTGCTGTATTTTCTGCCCACCGCCGGGGCGGGACTGCTGTTCCACCGGAAGGCGGGGATGCTGGACAAGCAGGCGCTGCGGCAGGCCATCCCGTGGGGCGTGGCGACGGCGGCGCTGGGCGCGTGGTGCGCCACTGCCATGGATACGGAGCTGCTGCGCAGGCCGTTCGGGGTATATCTGCTGGTGATGGGCGTGATAACGCTGATAAAAAAGCCTGAACCGTAACGGTTCAGGCTTTTTTATCAGTCGTTGCTTGCCCGCAGGACGACATCCACGCTGATGGTCTGTCCGCCGCGGGAAAGGGTCAGGGTCATGGTCTCGCCGGCAATGTGGGTGCGGCGCACCGCCATCAGATCGTCGGTGGTGGCCGTGCTGCGGCCGTCCACCGCCACGATCACGTCGCCCTCCTGCACGCCGGCCTCCTGCGCCGACGTACCATCGGTGACGTCTACCACCTGTACATAGGTGCCGCCGTCGTCATTCTCATAGGTGGCCACCATGATCCCCAGCGTGGGCACGCCGTGGAACCTTCCGGTGGCGATGATATCGTTGACCACGTAGCACACGTGGGAGATGGGCAGTGCGAAGCCCAGCCCCTCCACCGACGCCTCGTCGGCGCCGCCGGTGCCGCTCATTTTCAGGGTGTTGATGCCGATGACCTGCCCGAAGCGGCTGATGAGCGGGCCGCCGGAGTTGCCGTTATTCAGCGCGGCGGTGGTCTGGATCACATTCAGGGTGCGGCCGTCCAGCTGCACATCCCGGTCAACAGCGGAGATGATGCCGTCCGTCAGGGTGCAGCGCAGCTCGATGCCCAGCGGGTTGCCGATGGCGTATACCTGCTCGCCCACCATGGTCAGGTCGCTGTTGCCGAACTCCGCTACCGGCAGATCCTCCGCGTCCACCAGCTTCAGCACGGCGATATCCTCGTCCGCGTCATAGCCCACCAGCAGCGCGTCATAGGTGTCGCCGGTATCCAGCGCCACCCAGCAGGAAGCGCCGCCGGAGATCACGTGGGCGTTGGTGACCACATAACCGTCAGCCGTCATGATGACACCGGTGCCCACGGAGGCGCTGTCATCCCCCTGATCGGCCACCACCATCACCACGGCGGGGTTCACCCTGGCAAAGACCTCCGTGGCCGTCAACTCGTCGCCGAAGGTGTCCAGCACCGCCATCCGCAGCGTGGGGTCGTAGCCGTCCACTTTGGGAATGGTGGTGTGGTGGTCGGCGTAGATATCCGTGATGCTGCTGGCATCGTCGCTGCCGTCGCCAGCGCTGCTGTCACCGTCATAGACGGGGCTGTTCGTCCCGCCGCCCAGCAGCGCGGCAAGGATCAGCACCACCGCCAGAGCGCCCATAACGCCCAGAAAGATCCACAGGCCGCGGCGCTTTTTCTTCTGGGGCACGGTCTGCTGGGGCGGTGCGGGGCGGACGCATTCCGGAAGCGGCTGCCGGTGCACGTAGTAATCTACCACCTCGTTCCCCTGCCGGGGCGTATACCAGCCTACCACCTCTTGTGGCTCGTTTCTATCTCTCAGTTCATCCATGTTCTGTTCCCTTTCAGGTGTTGTGGGGTGAAGTCAATTGCAGCGTGAAGTCAAAGGAGGTCAGGCCGTTTTCACTGGTGACGGAGATATGCTCCTTGTGCTGGGCCAGAATGGTTTTCACCACGTACAGGCCCAGACCGTAGCCGTCCTTGTCCTCGCTGCGGGATTTGTCGGATTTGTGGAAGCGCTCGAACAGCAGGGGGATCTCCTCCGGCGCGATGGTGGCGCCGTGGTTGCGGACGGAGATGATGGCCTTTTCGTCGTTGGTGGCCAGCCCCAGATACAGCGCGGTATGGGGCGTGGCGAACTTGGCGGCGTTTTCCAGCAGGTTGTAGATCACCTGCGTGATGAGATCCCGGTCGCCCTGCACCATGGTGGGGTCGTCGGGAATGTTGGTCTCTACGTCCAGTCCCCGGTCGTTGATCTTCTGCTCCATGCTGAGAAGGGCGATACGCATGACCTCGCAGATATCGAAGTCCTCCTTCTTCATCTCCTTGGACTGGATCTGGGAGATATCCAGCATGCGGCGCACCAGACGGCTCAGGCGGCGGCTCTCGTCAGAGATGATCTGCAAATAGTGCCGCTCCCGCTCCGGCGGGATGGTGCCGTCCAGAATGCCGTCGGTATAGCCGGCGATGGTGGTCATGGGGGTTTTCAGCTCGTGGGACACATTGGCGATGAAGTCCCGGCGCTGGCGCTCCGTCTCCGCCAGCGAGTCCGCCATGGCGTTGAAGGACTGGGCCAGCTCGCCGATCTCGTCGCTGCGGTCCAGCTCGGGGATACGCACGTCGAAATCACCGGCGGCATAGGCGCGGGTGGCCTGCACCATGTCGGTGATGGGCTTGATCTGCCGCATGGAGGTGACGGAGCTGGCAAGGAACGAGATCAGCAGAATGATGGCGGAGGTCATCAGGAACATGCCGATGAAGGAACGCCACACCTGCATGATCTCCGACTCGTCCATCACCGCCAGCACGATACCCACCAGCTGACTTTCGCTGCTGAGAACGGGAACGGCCACGGCGAACTTCTTGACGCTGTAGGTGCCGTTGATGTTGCTGCGGCCCTGATACAGCGCCTTTTCCCCCAGAATGTCGTCCACGATATCCTGGGGGATGGTGATGCTGCGGCCCACCAGCTCCTCGTCGGTGGTCAGCAGCACGTTGCCCTGGGCCGAGCAGATGAGGAAGTCCACATCCGTCATGCGGGACGCCATGTCCGCCAGCTTCCGCAATGCGGTGCCCTCGTCGATGCTGGCGTCTCCGGCGGCGGCAAAGTAGTCGGCGGACACCTGGGCGATCAGCTCGGCGCGGGTGCGCATCTCGCCCCGCTTGTCCGCGGTGGTGGTGCCGTAGCTGAGGGTGAAGAAGCTGACGCCCAGCAGCAGCAGCGTCAGCAGCACCATACCGGCGGTCAGCGCGAACTGATGCCAGTAGAGACTGTTGAATCTCCGTTTGAACTGCTCGATCATGACGGCTGCTTCACTTCAAACTTATAGCCTACGCCCCACACGGTTTTCAACGCCCACTGGTCGGAGACGTTTTCCACCTTTTCCCGCAGGCGCTTGATGTGCACGTCCACGGTGCGGCTGTCGCCAAAGTAGTCAAAGCCCCACACCTCGTCCAACAGCTGGTTGCGGGTGTACACCCGGTTGGGGGTCACGGCCAGATGGTAGAGCAGCTCCAGCTCTTTGGGCGGCGTGTCCACCTTTTTGCCGTCCACCAGCAGCTCGTAGCTGTCCAGATCGATCACCAGCTTGTCGTATACCAGGCGCTTGCGGGTGTCATCGGGGATCTCGCTGCGGCGCAGCACGGCGTTGATGCGGGCCATCAGCTCCTTCATCTCAAAGGGCTTTACCAGATAGTCGTCGGCGCCCATCTCAAGGCCGGTGATCCGGTCGGTGACGTCGCCCTTGGCGGTCAGCATGATGATGGGGGTCTTGCCCTTTTCCCGGATGTGGGCGCACACGGCCCAGCCGTCCATCACCGGCAGCATGATATCCAGCAGCACCATGTCCGGGGCCTTGGCGTCGTATTCCTCCACGGCCTTGCCGCCGTCGTAGGCAATGCGCACCTCGAAGCCCTCTTTTTCCAGATACATGCGGATCAGGTCGGAAATATTGTGGTCGTCCTCCACCACAAGGATGTTGCGTGCCATATAGATAGCCTCCCAATGTGTCTTTTCTATTGATTATATCGAAGATGTGGGGTCTTTCCTGAACTTTCTGTAAACATGTGCAGGAAATAATAGCATAGTATAGCACATTTTTCAGCCGTTGTACAGTCCGATCGTCACGCCGGTGTAGTACCATTGCAGGATCTCCTGCCAGTTTTTCCCCTCTTTTGCCAGTTCGTTGGCGCCGTACTGGCTCATGCCCACGCCGTGGCCGTAGCCGGTGACGTGGAAGGTGATGGCGTCTCCGGCGGCCTCCACCGTGAAGGCGGCGCTGCGCAGGCCGAACAGGCTCCGCAGCTCCTTGCCGGTGACGGACACGTCGCCCACTGTGGCGAAGGCCACCCGTCCGGCGTTGGTCAGCAGGATATCCTTCACCCAGCCGCCGCAGTCACCGGACAACTGGGCGTCGGCGTGAGCCTTGCAGAAAATGGCGCGGAACTCCTCGGCGGTGAAGGTGTTGACGCTGTAGTAGTTGGGCACGCTGTCCGCTTCCTCCGGGCTTTTCACACTGACAAGGTACGGCAGCTCCGCCGTCCATACGTCGCCGCTGGCGGCGGTGGAACCGGCGGAGGAGGAGTGGAACACCGCCATGATAGGCGCGCCGTCATACAGCACCACCTGCCCGTCGGTTTCCGCCACCGCCTGCTGTACCTTGGCCTCGTACTGGTCGAATTTGTCGCCCCATTTGGCTCTGGCGTCCTCCTCGCTGAGCCACGCGGTGCAGCAGTTGGAGTCGGTGCATACGTCGGCGTCTGGGTGGGCGGCCTTCTCGCCGACGGTCATGCGGTAGTAGAGATAGGTGCGCTCCGCCACCGCCTGGGCCTTCAGGGCTTCGATCTCGAAGGTGGCGGGCATCTCACCCCGCACCACGCCGGGCAGATATTCCGCCGCCGTCAGGGTCTGCACGGCGCTGCCGTCCCATAGACGCAGGGTGTGGGCGGCGTCGGAGCCGGTGCCGTCCTCCGGTGCGGCCTGCTGGGTTTGGATGGGCTGGGGCGAGGTGTCCTCCTGTGGGGCGGGCTCCTCCGCCCGCAGCCACGGAGGCAGAAACAGCAGCATCAGTAAAAAGAGTCCCGCCTCGATGGTTTGTCTCATGGTCACACTTCCTTTCCACCTGACAGTGTAGGGAAAGGGAGGTGCAAAATTGGGGGAAAACGCAGTTGTAACAAGGACTGCGGAAATATTTAATACTTTTGTAATGGTTCCTTACGATGATTTTTAACAACCGTCGGGTATCTTAATACTTGCAAGAGACAAAAACTTTTTTCATCAATCTTCCTGCCATAACAAGCCGAGGGCGCCGCGCCTTCGGCTTTATGGTTTTTTAGGGTGTTTCGCTTGCAGGAAGTAAAAGGCCCCCTTGTGTAAAGGGGGCTGGCTCGGCGCAAGCCGGGACTGGGGGATTGTCCTTTGCTGTTTGATCCCCTCCGTCAGCCCTCCGTCAGCCGTAGGGCTGACAGCTCCCCTTGCAGCAAGGGGAGCCGTTTAGATAGCCGTTTCGTTCCTTTAACTTTTTTCGATTTATATTGACATTCCCCCCTTTTTTCTATATAGTGGACTTGCCAAATTTCGACGGGATGGACGGGGCGTTTCCGGCCCCGGCGGGAACGAAGAGAAGCGGCGAAAAATTACCTGATGAACGGGGGAGGATAAATGTCCAAAGAGTTGATTCGC
>OIYS01001320.1_pt1 | contig 12889 bp, 11 predicted proteins | sample 1588271 | NCBI WGS metagenome assembly OIYS01 (sample SAMN03283286) | human gut metagenome | biome: human-associated habitat; material: feces | host: Homo sapiens | place: Peru | collected 2012
ACCTCCGGCTTCATCAGCATCCCGGGTCCGCCCGAATAGGGCTTGTCGTCGACCGTGCGCCGCTGGTCGCGCGCGAAGTCGCGCAGATCGACCGTGCGGATGAACACCCGCCCCGCCCGCGCGGCGCGGGAGATCATGCTTTCCCCGAGGAACCCCCGGAACATTTCGGGGAAGACGGTGATGATGTCGATGCGCATAGGGTCCGTAGTATAGCACAAACGCCGCCCCGGAACGGGACGGCGCTTCTGCGCGGCTGCGCGAAGGAATTTATTTCTTCACGAGCTTGCGGACGGCCTTGTGGCTGCAGAACGTGCGCTCCGTGTAGAGCTTGCTGCGGCGGGAGGGATTCCTCTTCACGACGACGATCTTCTCGACCGCCGGCGAGGCGAACGGGAAGAGCTTCTCGACGCGCACGCCGTAGCTGTCGCGGGAGACCGTGAAGTTGCCGTTGGCGGTCTTCGTGCCGTTGTCGATCGCGAGCACCTTGCCCTCGAAGTCCTGAAGGCGCGTCTTGTCGCCTTCCTTGATGCGCACGGAAACACGCACCGTGTCGCCCGAATGGAAATCGGGGAAGTTCTTGTCGATGATAGCCTTGGACTGCTCGGCGTTGATCTTGTCCAGAATTGCGATACCCATGATAATCCTGCCTTTCTACTTCGAAGGGTTCGGGGAACCGGGGTTCCCCGTCCTTTCCCTAGGCCTTCTTCTCGGCGGCCTTCTTGGACTTCACCGCGTGGTGCGGCTTCAGCTGCGGGTTACGGGCGCGGCGGATCAGGGACGCAACCGTCTCGGAGGGCTTGGCGCCATGCTTCAGCCAGTCGTCGACACGCGCGAGATCCAGCTGGAAGTTGTTCTCCTTCATGGCCGTGTCGTACCAGCCGAGGATTTCCAGGAACTTGCCGTCACGGGGCGAACGCTCGTCCGCCGCGACGATACGATAGGTCGCGTGGTTCTTGCAACCCGTACGACGCATTCTAAGCTTAACCATCTTTAATGTACCTCGTTTCGTTGAAAACGGCGCGTAGTTTACCACATCTCCGCCGCCGGATGCAAGCGGAAATAAGATAAACCGATTTTTCGCCGTTCCGACGGGCAGCGCCGCCATTTTCCGCTTGCCTGAGGAGGCGTAAGTTGGTATTATACCCACATAATTGGCACGAAAATTGCTAACACAAAGGGCTACCCGATGATTCAAGGCATGCAGCAGACGCCGACGGTGCGTCAATCACAGGTTCTGGCGCCACAAATGCGCCAGGGTCTGGACATGCTTCAGATGACCTCCCTTGAACTTCGTGCCGAACTCCAGCACCAGATGGAGACCAATCCCGTCATTGAGGACGTGGTGGGAAAAACCGAGCGTCAACTTTCCACGACGCTGCCGGACGAACACGCGAGCGGAACCGTCTCCGAGCGTGAACTCGATTTCACCCCCACGGGTGAAGCCGCCCAGCAGACGCTCTCCTGTGACGATGCGGATCGGGACTACTATCTCCAGAACATGGAAAACTTCCATGCCTCCACGGAAAACGGCGCCGTCGATCCAGATGCGCAGTCCCGCCGACAGGCCCTCTTCGACCGCCAGATCAAGCCCGAAACGCTTCAGGAACACCTCCAGAAGCAGATTGCGGTTTCCAACATCCCCGAATCAAATCAAAAGCTTGCGAAGCTTCTCATTGAATACATCGACGAGGACGGCTACTTCCGGGGATCTCTTCCCGACATCATCATGGTATCGCATGCGAGCGAGAAGCAAATCCTCAATACACTTGCCGCCATTTCGTCCTTCGATCCACTGGGGTGTGGCGGACGGAATCTGCGGGAGTGCCTGCTCTATCAAATGGAAAAGCTCGAGGACTCGCCCTGGGAGGACGAAGTCCGCGCGTTCATCGACCATTACCTGCCCGATGCCGCCGCGCATCGCGAGGCGTTCATCTGCGAAAAGCTGGGTATCCAGCCGTCCGAATACAAGAACGTGCTGTCCGAAGTGCGGAAACTCGACCCCAAACCGGGACGCGGCTTTACCCACCAGTCGGACGCCGCGCTCTATGTGCGGCCGGAGGTGTTCGTGTCCAGGGCGAAGTCCGGCAGATGGGTTGCCCGCGTGACAGACCGGGACATCCCGGAGATCCGCATTTCGAAGAAGTATCTGGCATTGCTCAACGACCCGAACTGTCCGGCAGATACCAAGAGCTACATCCGCGAACGCATCCGGGCCGCCGAGGCGCTGATCATCTCCATCGACGACCGCCAGGACACCATCCAGAAAATCGCCCAGGCCATCGTCGACGCCCAACCCGACGTCTTTGAGAAAAAGTCCCTCACCTTTCTCAAGCCCCTGACGATGGAACAGATTGCCCAGAAAACCGGTGTCCACAACGCAACCGTCTCCCGCACGGTGCGCGACAAGTACATGTCCACCCCGCTTGGTGTCGTGGACATGCGGCGCTTCTTCACGGCCGGCCTGACAACTGCGAGCGGCGAAACCGTATCGAATGTCGCCGTGAAGAACCGCATCCGCCTGTTGATAGAGGCCGAAGACAAGAAAAACCCCCTTTCGGACGAAAATCTCGCAAAGGCCCTCACCGCCGACGGCATCAAATGCGCACGCCGGACGGTTGCAAAGTACCGCGAGTCCCTCAATATCCCCGGTGCAGCCAATCGGCGCATCAAATAACCGTCATCGCACGCCGGCCAGGACCTCTACGCTCACCGGGCCGTCATTCACGAGTTCGACGGCCATATCCGCCCCAAAGCGTCCTGTCCCCACCCGCTTCGCACCGAGGCGTTCCCGTAGTTTCGCAACCACCCGCTCATAAAGTGGATTGGCCTGTTCCGGGCGTGCCGCATTTGAGAAGCCAGGGCGTCGACCATGCGCGGTATCCGCATAGAGCGTGAATTGGGAAACCACAATCACCGAACCGCCCACATCCTCCAAAGAAAGATTCATCAGACCACGTTCATCCGTAAAAAGACGCAACACGGGAATCCGCTCGGCGATTCGATCCGCTTCCGCATCCGTATCGGTCTGCGTGACGCCCAGAAGAACCAAGTAACCCCGATCGATTCGCGAAACGCATTCCCCGTCGATTGTCACAGATGCCCGCGCAACACGCTGAATCCATGCCTTCATGCCTGCATCAGCGCCTTCAGTTGCAGCATCTCGTCACGGCGCGCCCGCGCATAGGCCGATGGATCGACACCTTCTGGTAGAACCGGCGTTACGTAGGCACCCCCGCAGACCGCACAACAGGCTCCGTCATTCAAAGGCGTACCGCAGACCGGACACCGCATTTCAAGAATCTCGCCACACTGCGTGCAACGCACGCCTCCTGTCGGAGAGGCGAGAACGCGGTTTGGGCGATAGAAAAGACGACCTTCAACGACATAGGGAATGTTCGATGGACAATGGCAATTCGGACAGTATCCGCGCGCCACGATACCACCCATTCCCTCTCCACCCGTCTGGGTAACCGCCACGACAGAATCGGTCGCCTCCGGTTCCGGTTTTTTCTCCGGGATCTCGACACCAAGAAAATCGGCCATTTTCTTGACCGTCTCGTCCGACAATTTTGTGGACTGACCACCTTCGAACATGGAAATGGCCGACTGCTGACAACCAAGGAAACGGGCAAGGGCGGACTGGTTCAGCCCCTTCGCCTTGCGCGCCTCCTTGAACAGGAGACAGATTTCTGTCGAGAGATTCGTCACGGCGGATAGTATGCGCTTTCGTTCGCCCGCTGACAAGGGGACTATTATCAACAGATATCAACAAACTTATCACAACATGAGTTATAAACAGGTGATAATAAGTCTGTCGATAACACATTTATAAACAACGATGTGATATCTTGTTGATATTTCGGTCAAGAGATTCCAGCTGACTTCCAAAAGCTAAGAGATTGACCCGAAAAACCTTCGCGCGTGCGGACAGGGCAGAGCAAACCAATCTATCGCCATATTTCGCTGCCACATCTATAAACAGGTACAGATGGACTGAACTCAACGGGTGGACTGAATGGGCATCAAATGGAGTGTGCGATTTCACTTCGGAACGCTCCGCAATGAAATCATCAAACAAAACATGGTGATTCATTATCACAAAGATCACAAAGAGCGTAATGTTTTGTTGACTTTGCAGATTACAATATTCGATTGACGAAGCAATAGAACACACGAGGCCACCGAAATGGCCGCCCCTCCACATCATGAACGGACGCGACGGAGCGCGTCCTTCCCATACGTCTATTCTCCCGGACCAGAACAGCAACCATCGTTGCCCTTCTCGGTTCCGGCGGCTTCGCCAGACGTTTCCCCCTTGATCTCGCAGTTAGGATAGATGAACAGGCGACAGTCGATCGGGCCGTTGTAGAACGGAATGCGTGTGACGTAGTAGAGGTTGACCATCTTTGACAGTTCAGGGTTTCCCGTAATCAGTCCACCCACATACCCCCTGCACTTTTCGTTCAGGAATGTACCAATACGCTCGTAGACCGGCACGAGTTCGGCTGGATCGCCGAGACGGATGCCGTATTCCGGATTGAAGAAAATGCACCCCTTGTAGACTTTTCCGTCCTTCTTGAACCCTTCGCCGAACGTTTCAGGAATCGGCGTTTCCGCAAAGTCGCAGGCGCTGAACTGGATGTACTGCGAAACACCGGCGGCATGCGCATTGATCTGCGCGTTCTGTACGGCCTCCGGGGAGATATCCGTCGCGATGATCGGCGGAAGGCCGCTGGTCCGTTCCTGTTCGGCTGCTTCAAGTACCATGTCCTTCCAGATCTGTTCCGGCGTGGCGCCAAAGCGCTGGCGTGGAGCCGAACGGGGGGCCTGTTCACCCTCGATGATCTGGTTGTAGCCCTTGAGCGACATGAAGGCGAAATGCGAACGGAGGGATCCGGGCGCGCGTCCGATTGCCGCGAGCGCAGCCTCGATGGCCGGTGTTCCCGAACCGCACATCGGCGAAATAAACGGCGTGCGGCGGTTCCACTTCATCGCGTCGATACAGGCGGCGGCGAGGGTTTCCTGCATGGGGGCGGAACCCGGGATTTTCCGATATCCGCGCTTCGAGAGAGGCGCCCCGCTCGTATCGAGGTACATGACAAGGCGCTGGCGTTCCCAGTGGAGGAAGACGGCGGCGCCCTGATCGTAGTCGGGGCCGGAATCCGGACGACGGTTGCACTTCGTGCGCATACGGTCCACGATGGCGTCCTTCGTGACGAGGGACGGGAGGCGCGTATCGCGCACCGTGTCGTTGTGGACAATCGAGGAAACGGAGAAATAGCCGTCCGCCTCCAGCAGGTTTTCCCAGTCAATCGACGACACGAGCGTATACAGTTCGCGTACATGCCGGCAGGTCGCCCGCAGAAGCGGCACAAGCACGCGATGCGCGGTCCTCAACCTCAAATTGAGTTTGAAGACATCTCGGATGTTGCCCTTCACCACCACCACGTTGTCGGTGACATCAATGGGCCGGTATCCAAGCGCGTTCACCTCGCGCTCGACCCAAGGAGCCAGGCACTTCGCGCAGGAAAGGATGATGGGATACTCACGGTCCGTCCAGATCTTCACAAGAACCTCCCTTTGGATTCTTCCACAAAGCCTTTTACACGGAAAAAACGAAAACTTCAGACAAACGGTAAGTTAACCTCAGTTGATGCGCAGCGGCATCATCACGTAGAGAAACGGAACCGAGCACTTGATCATCGCGGGCGACGTGCCGTTGTTCAGTTCAATCGTCACCTCGTCCTCGTCAATCGCCTTGAGCGGATCCATCACGAAGCTGGGGTTGAAGACGATGTCGATCTTCGCCCCGTCGTACTTGATCGGAACGATGTCCCGCGCGGACCCGGCTTCCGACGACTTCGAGGACGCGACGATGAGCTGGTTGGCATCGAACGTCAAGCAGACCGAATTCGACTCGTCCATCGTCATCACGCTCACGCGGTCAAGCGCGGCGAGGAGGAGTTGACGATCCACCACCACGCGCTCGGTGCAGTTTCCTGGAATGACCTGGCGGTAGTTCGGGTAGACCTCGTCGAGAAGCTTGGAGTAAAGGCGCGTCTCACCCAGGTTGAAGGAAATCTGCGACTTCTCGATCGTGATGCGCGCATCCCCGTCGCCCGACAGCGAACGCTGCAGTTCCGAAACGACCTTTGTCGGAAGAATGATATCCTTCTGGGCATCTTCGGGCAGCTCGACTTCGTGTTCAACGAGCGCAAGGCGCCGTCCATCGGTCGCCACCATCGTCAACTTTCCATCGCGGAAGCTCATCAGCACGCCTTTGAGCGTCTTGCGCGTATCGTCCTGCGAGGCGGCGTAGGCCGTCTTGCGAAGCATTTCACGCAGCGTCATCTGCGGAAGGACGTACTCGAAGGAATTCTGGTCCTCGGGGAGGGACGGAAAATCGACCACCGACATGCCGTTCAGCTTGAATTCGGCGGATCCGGCCGAAATGAACGCACAGTCGGCGGCGCCCACGTCCACTTCAATGGGCCCTTCCGGCGATTTGGCGATGGCGTTGACCAGAAGCTTCACGGGCAGCGTGGTGGATCCCTCCTCCGTCACCTCGCACGGAACGTGCGAACGGATGGAAATGTCGAGGTCCGTCGTCGTGAGGATCAATTCCTTTTCCTTCGCCTCGATCAGGACATTCTGGATGATCAGCATCGATCCCTTCGCGCCGACGATGTTCTGGACCTTCTTCAGGCCCTCAAGAAACTTTGACCGAACGATTTTGAACTTCATGACAACTCCTGTTGGCTGTTCCGGTATTCCTGTTCCGGTATTCCGCGTTTTGACTGTTTCCACGAATGTGAAAAAGAACGATGAGAGTTTACCCTATTTCTATTATGTAAGTAAAGTAAGAATATTAGTATTAATAGAACTGTCGATTATGTTGATAACGTGTTGGAAGCCTTGTTTTACTGGGGGAAGCCGCATTGGACCCTGTTGAGAACCCGTTTGTAAACCTGTTGATCGATTTCGGCAAGTCGTCTGTCCTGTACGACCGTTCGATAACCCGCCAAGATGTGAACAGATTGTCAACGCATCTTCAACAGGTTATCAAGCACTGAGGTCCGAGAACTTCCTTCCGAGTTTCGATGTGATTTCCTCCACGGCTTTCCGCAGGTCAGGCTCCACGTCAAGGCGTTTCTGGATGGCCTGGGCGCCGTGATGAACGGTTGCGTGTGTCTTCTTGAAGGAGTCGGCGATGTCTGGGAGCGACTTCGTGGTGAGCTTCCTGGAGAGGAACATGGCGACTTGGCGGGGGGTGACGAGCGTCTGCGTACGTTCCTTCTTGAGGATATCTTCGATTTTGATGCCGTAGTAGGTGGCGACGGTCTTCATGATCTCGTCGACGGTGAGATCCTTGATTGTCTGTTCCTCCTCAATGGAGTCCCGTAGGAGATGCTTGGCGATGTCGATCGTCAAGGGCATGTCCGGATTGAGGGAGGTGAAGGTGACGATGCGATTGAGGGCTCCTTCGATGGCACGCACGTGGGAACGGATGTTCTCGGCGATGAACTTCAGGATTTCGTCCGGGATGAGAATGTGTGCCGTGGCGGCCTTTGACTTGAGAATGGCGAGGCGGGTCTCATAGGAGGGAAACTCGATTTCCACGACCATGCCCATCTGGAAGCGCCCGATGAGCCGTTCCTCGCATCCCTTGAGGTCTTTGGGGGCGACATCGCTCGTCATGACGATCTGCTTGTGCGTGCCCATGAGCGAGTTGAAGGTGTTGAAGAACTCCTCCTGGAATTGCGTCTTGCCGGCGATGAACTGCACGTCATCCAAGAGCAGCACATCGACCTTGCGGTAACGTTCGCGGAACGCGGCCATGGCGTCGTTCTGGATTGCGTTGACATACTCGTTGAGGAAGGTTTCTGACGTGATGTAGCAGACGGACGACCAAGGGGACTTTTCCAGGACGTAATGGCCGATCGCCTCCATGAGGTGCGTCTTGCCGAGTCCGGTTCCGCCGTAGATGAAAAGCGGATTGTACGAGGTACGGCCAGGTCCCTTCGCGACAGCCGTCGCCGCGGCGTGTGCGAAGGAATTGGAGGGTCCCTTCACGAAGTTCTCGAACGTGTAATGCTCGTGCAGGGGGAGCGTCGAGGGAATACCCTTGGAAACGTGCTGGACAACGGGAGCGGAAGCAGGAAAATGCTGTTGATAGGTTGGATGCGGAAGAGGTGTTGGGCGGGTGGCCTGCTGCTTGATGACGACGAAGCGCACGGGAATGTCCAGGTGTCCGTCAAGTTGGAGGGCCTCTTCGATCAGTTTTCCGTAAGATTCGGTAAACATTTCGACCTGGATCTGCTCCGCAACGCCGATGACGTATTCACCGCCGACCTGCTCATGTGTAAGCATCAGCGGGAAATAGCGTTCCATGCGATGACGTTCGACTTCCGTTGGGAGGGAAGCCCTGACGCGCGCGACAATCGAACTCCACTGTTCGTCCGCAATCTTGTTGTCCTGATTCACAAATCGACCTTTTCTGCCTTTAACGACGCTGGCAGTATTCAAGCATAATCCGGTGGAAAAGCCACGCAGAAAAAATCATAATATGTAAACAGGTTATCAACAGAAAACTGTCGATAACCTGTTGGCTCTTCCACCTTAACGGGCGGAATGGAAGAACTTCCGCATTTCATCGGCGGTCTGGCACTTCAGAAGCGTTTCAATGGAGCTGCTGGCGTGCAGGATACGGCTGATGAACGCCATGACCTGGAGGTAGGGAAGCTGCGCCGATTCTGGAACGAGGGTGAGGACAATGACCTGGATTTTTGAATGGTCAATGGTTTCGTAGTCCGGAATCACGCCATTCTCGTTGTCCGAATTGTCGACGAGGGCAATCGCGCCGACGATGTGGTTCACGCCGTCGGTCCGGCCATGCGGCACGGCGATGCCGTGGTCGAGCCCCGTCGGCATCGACTCCTCGCGCGCAAATACGGCGGCCTTCACGACATCCCTGTCGAGGACGTTCTTCGGAAAGGCCTCGGCCGTGGCGGCAATGAGTTTCTCGATGGCCTCCTTCTTGGAGTGGGCCTTGAACTTGGGAAGCATGGCAAAGTTCTGGACGTAGCGTGCGGCCAGCGTCAGTTCCCCCTTCGCGTCGGCTTCCGCCTTTGTGACAAGCTCCGCCATGTCCTTCTTCTTGAGGAGCGGCTTCGAGATGGACTTGGCGAGTTCGTTCATCTGGCTCACCACTTCCATCCACGCCTGGTTGAAGACGCACTCCTCCGTGGGCGTGCAGTCGACGCGGATGGTATTGCCCGTGCGCTGGAACGTCAGTTCCATGTCGTTCATCGAGACTTCCCAGATGCTCAGGTTGGGCTCGTTCGTGTACTGGATTGCGAAGAAGCCCTCGCGGCGGAATTCGTTGACGAGCTTGCGCAGCATGATCGACGCCACCTGGTCGTCGGCGAGCTCGAAGCAGACCTGGCGCGAATTTGTCATGGACGGCTTGGGGTGACGCACACCACGCGCCTTCGGGAAGAAGAGCCCCACGAGGGCAGGCGGTGCCACCACCGTCGTGATGAGCGTCATGAGAATGCCGATTCCGAAGATCTCCTGCGAAAGATAGCCGTTTGAGAGACCGAGACCGGCGATGATGAGGGCCACTTCGCCGCGCGGCACCATGCCGGCGCCGATGCGGACCGCGCCGAGCAGATTGAACCCGCAGAAGAGCGAGGGAAGCGCGCAGCCGATGACCTTGGCCAGAACGGCGAAGGCCGTGTAGATGAGACCGAAGTAGAGGACCGACTTGGAGGCGAGCGCCGAACAGTCCACCATCATGCCCATCACGCAGAAGAAGACCGGCACGAGGAACGTGTAGACGGGGGCGAGCGTTTCCTGGATGAGGTGCTTGAGATCCGTCCGGCTCAGCGCAAGGCCCGTCACGTAGGCGCCGATGATCATGGCGAGGTCCATGTACTCGAAGAACCCGGCGAGGATCATGGAAAGTCCGAACGCAAGCGTGGCGATGGCCTGCGGGTTCTTGAAGAGCTTCAGCAACCAGGAGATCTTGCGCGCGACGAGTACGCCGATGAGCGTGGCGCCGAGCCACACGCCGAATGCCTTCACGGCTACCATGCCGATTGCACCCCAGTTCACGCCGGCCGAGGCCGTGCCGCCGGCGGCCTTGGCCGCAAGGGTGGCGGCGATGATGCCGTTGCCGATCGCGAGGACGATGAGGCCAAGCACGTCGTCGATGACCGCGCCGGCCATGATCGAGACGCCTTCCTCGGAATCCATCTTCTTGCGTTCGGAGAGAATGCGCGCCGTGATGCCGACCGAGGTCGCCGTCGACATGATGCCCATGTACATCGGGGCCGCCTCCATCCAGGCGCGGGAGAGCGGCAGCTGGGCCAAATAGCCGAACTTCGCTTCGAAGAACTTCGGCAGCAGATAGACGGCGCAGAGGTCGCCGAAGACGAACGAGAAGATGACGCCGCCGATGCCGACCATGAGGCCGACGAACGAATACTTGATGAACATCTTCAGGTTCGTCTCCAGGCCAGAGAGGAAGAGAAGGATGATGGACGCCAATGTCGCGATGCCGTAGAGCGCCGGGCTCGTCGCGTCGAACATGGTCCCGCCGCCGGCCATTGTGCCGAACATCGCCTTCATGGGCGCGGCCGCGCCGTCGGCCAGGAACGCCGCCCCGTTGATCGCCCGGAGCGCGCCGCCGTTGAAAAGACCGTACTGGAAGATTCCGTGGCCGAAGCCGATGCCGCCAAGCGCCCACGGGCCAATCACGATGCCGGCCGCCAATTCACCGAGAATGGAAGGCAGCTTGAGCAGCGAAGCCACCATGCCTCCCAGCTTTGCGGCGAAAATGATGATGCCGATCTGCAACACCAGAAACATCATTTCCTCGACACGCGGCATGTTGAAGTTCGGATAGGCCGGAACGGCATCCCCTGCCAGGGTCGCCACGGCGGTTAAAAGAACAATGCCGAACAGAAGAATCTTGTTTTTCATACGGCAATTAGTATATCATAGACGGCTTGATGGAGGAAGCGCAAGGATTCCATGAAGTTTTGCGTTTTAAATGAAATGATGGGCAAATGCCGATGAACCGATCGGATGTGGTCGAGGGCAGATCCTGTTCTGTGGAACGCGGTTTGATTCCAGCGAAAATGAGCATATTCCAATGATGACGCATAACATCATCATACAGTACCTTGTGTTCCCTTGTATCCCCTGGTAGGGGCCGACGTCCCCGGCGGCCCGCGTCCCGACGGCGTCTCCGCTGGCGTCCCCGTGTGCGCGTCGCGCCGTGGACGTCGCGCCCTACCATAATAACATGGTTGGCATCATATGGCACCTTGTGTTTCCGTGTACCCTGGTAGGGGCCGACGTCCCCGGCGGCCCGCGTCCCCGCTGGCGTCTCCGATGGCATCCCCGTGTGCGCGTCGCGCCGGGGACGTCGCGCCCTATCAGGATAACGTGTCGGCGGGGCGGGCACCCTTGTGTTCCCGCGCACGCGAATTCGCGTCTTTAATGGTGACCACGCTTGATGATAACGGCGAGAACGGCCACGTCGGCTGGGTTGACGCCTGGGATCCGGCTGGCCTGGGCGAGGTTTTCCGGTTTGTACTTCTTCAGTTTTTCACGGCTCTCGAATCGAACCGCAAGACACCGATCGTATTCGAGCCAAGCTGGGATGAGGATGTTTTCATCGCGCTTGGCCCGTTCAGCGGCGATGTTCTCCTGGCGGATGTACCCTTCGTACCGCTTACGGATTTGAATCTGCTCCCGAACGGGAGCCGGGACGGAACGCAGCAGGGCTGGCTCTTCCTCTGCTGGTGTCGAGCTTGGGTTCTCGGTGAAAGACGAGGGCTCGTTCACAAGAACGGCGCGCCGTTTTTCCGGATCTGCTTCAATCTCCTCGATCAAGTTCATGTAGTGATGCGTTTGCACACGGATTTCAGAGGGAAGAACGCCAATGCGGTCGGCGGCATCTGCAAGGCGGTAGCGCGCGTTGTCCTGGCGGAGAATGAGACGTCGTTCGGCGCGGCTGGTGAACATGCGATAGGGTTCGTCCGTGCCCTTTGTAACCAAGTCGTCGATGAGGACGCCGATATAGGCATCCTGTCGACTGAAGACCAGAGGTGGTTCATTTCGGACAGAAAAGGCGGCGTTGATTCCGGCCATGATGCCCTGTGCGGCCGCTTCTTCATAGCCGGTGGTTCCGTTCACCTGTCCGGCAAAATAAAGTCCGCGAATACGTTTTGATTCCAGGGTGTGCTTCAATTCGCGGGCATCGATGCCGTCATACTCAATGGCATAGGCGTAGGCAAGTAACTCGGCGTTTTCAAGTCCTGGAATCGAATGGACCAAGTCTTGTTGAACGGAACGTGGGAGACTGTTGGATAGCCCGTTTGGATAGATGATTGTACAATCCCGATCTTCGGGTTCGAACATGACGTGGTGGCTGGGTGCGTTGACAAATCGGACGATTTTGTCTTCAATTGAGGGACAATACCGAACGCCTGTTCCAATGATTGAACCGCCATAGAGGGCACTCTCGGAGAGGTGGCGGCGAATGATTTCGTGGGTTTTTTCTGTCGTGCGGCTCTCCCAGCAGGGAAGGCGAATGGAATTTATTCCCCATGGCGCATAGATCTGTTGTTTCCACGTGGAAACAGGGATCGTGCGGAAATCTTCCTTCGGAATCGATGAAGGAAGGAAATCTGTTTGTTTCCACGTGGAAACGTCGCTTGGAGCGGGTTGTCTTAGGGGATCTTTGGTTTTGATGAAATTGTTGTATTTCCCCGTTGTCTGAATGAGTTCTTGTTTCCACGTGGAAACAAGATATTGCTTTTCGTCTTTTTGGGGGGATGAAGGAATCGACAGGTGGTTGTCGGGGGGGTGTTTCCAC
>OIYS01001322.1_pt1 | contig 12880 bp, 8 predicted proteins | sample 1588271 | NCBI WGS metagenome assembly OIYS01 (sample SAMN03283286) | human gut metagenome | biome: human-associated habitat; material: feces | host: Homo sapiens | place: Peru | collected 2012
CCAGCACGCATTCGCTCGTCTTCGCGTCGACGGGGAACGCCAGCATGAAGTTGAACGGGTTGAAGAGGAGCGTCAGCAGGGCCTTCCCGCCCCTGGCGCCCTCCACGGTGTCCATCTCGACGACGCGCACGCCGGGATGCTCCGCGATGAACTTCAGGTAGTCGTCCCACGTCCGTCCGACGCGGCACGTCCTGTCCACCCTGTGCTCCACCCCCTTGCCCCTGCGGGGCTTGACCATGCAGGCCCTCGGCAGGTTGTGCCGCTTCGTCGAGAGCAGCCCGCCGTTGACGTAGCGGTAGGCGGTCCTGGGCGAGAACGTGAACCGGTCGGGGTTGTTGACCATGGCCGCGTGTATGGACTGCCCCCTGTCCGTGAGGTCCCTGAGCGTCCTGTCGCACAGGATCAGCTCGCCCTCGGTGATGTTCGCGCCGGTGCGCGACTCCGAGAGGACCGTCTCGTAGGACTCCTGCGCCTTGGCGTGGAGGTAGTAGCGCTTCCGGAGGACGCACTTGCGCTCCTCTGCGCATCCGTTGCAGACGAACGGGGGCCTCTCAAGCCTCCCGCACCTCTGCTCCACGAACGCGGGGCAGTGCGAGTTGCACTGGCGGCAGAACTTGCACTGCCTTTTCCCGTCGTAGAGGCAGCGGGCGCAGACCTCTCGCCTCTGGCACTCCATCCTGAACGCGCACCTGTTGGTGACGCGGTAGGCCGCGCCCTTGTCGGACTCGACCGCGCGGGCCCTGATCTCCCGCGTGACCGTCGTGACGGGGCGTGACAGCTCCTTCGCGATGCAGTATACTGTCTTTCCCGACCTGAGGCCGGTCTCTATCGCGAGCCGGTCCGCGTCGGTCAACCTTGGCTTCTTCATCTTGTCGTCTCCTTTTTCTGATTGCCCCCGCACCGTGCGGGCGCAAGGGCATGCAAGTATGGAGAAGCCTTTTCTAAAAGTAAATGCGACCTTCCCCCATGGGGGAAGGGGTCAGTCCCCCTGTCCTTGACGGTGACTCCTTCCCCGTTGGGAACAACTCAATGCCACCGGTCGCATCCCCCCGCTTGGGAACGAGTGGATGCGACTACCCCAGTCGCATTGAGTTTGACAAGAAACACCTAAAACCTGAAACCTAATACTGAAACCTAACACCAATCCCAATTGTGCTATACTGTGCGGACGGATTTCGGGAAAGAAAAGCGAGAAGGAGTCTGGAAGATGAAGCGGAAGATGATTTCGGATCAGGTGAAGGCCGGCAACGAGCGCGCGCCGCATCGGTCGCTGCTGTTCGCGACGGGGCTGACGCGCGCGGACATGAAGAAGCCGTTCATCGGCATCTGCAACAGCTACGAGAGTTTCGTGCCGGGTCACTGCCACCTGAACAAGGTGGGCGAATGGATCAAACAGTGCGTGATCGAGGCGGGCGGCGTGCCGATGGAGTTCAACACGATCGCCGTCTGCGACGGCATCGCGATGGCGCACGCGGGCATGAAGTACTCCCTGCCGAGCCGAGAGCTGATCGCGGACAGCGTGGAGACCGTCGCGCGCGCGCACTGCTTCGACGCGCTCATCTGCGTGCCGAACTGCGACAAGATCGTGCCCGGCATGCTCATCGGCGCGCTGCGCGTGAACATCCCCACCATCTTCGCCTCGGGCGGTCCGATGGCGCCCGGCCATCACCCGAAGACGGGCGCGGACACCGACCTCAACTCGGTCTTCGAGGCCGTGGGCGCCGAGAACGTGGGCAAGATCACGCAGAGGGAGCTGGAGGCCGTGGAGGAGACGAGCTGCCCGGGCTGCGGTTCGTGCAGCGGGATGTTCACGGCGAACTCGATGAACTGCCTCTACGAGGCGCTCGGCATGGCGCTTCCCGGAAACGGGACGGTCCTCGCGGTCGATCCGCGCCGGAAGGAACTCTACCGCCAGGCCGCGTTCCGCGCGGTGGCGCTCGCGAAGGCGGGCGGGCCGTGTCCGCGCGACCTCGTCACGCAGGCGAGCCTCGACAACGCCCTCACGCTCGACATGGCGATGGGCGGCTCCACGAACACGGTCCTCCACACGCTCGCGATCGCGCGCGAGGCGGGCGTCGACTACTCGCTCGAACGGATGAACGAGATCTCGGCCCGCACGCCCTACATCTGCAAGCTCGCGCCGTCGGGGCACTACCACGTGAGCGACCTCGACCGCGCGGGCGGCGTCATGGCGATCCTCAAGCGCCTCCCGAAGAAGCTCCTCAACCTCACGGCGAAGACCGTCTCGGGGAAGACGCTCGGCCGGCAGGTCGCGGCGGCGAAGATCGCGGACGACGACGTGATCCGCACGCTCACGAACGCCTACTCGGCGGACGGCGGCCTCGCCGTCCTCTGGGGCAACCTCGCGGAACGCGGCGCCGTCGTGAAGAAGGGGGGCGTCGCCCCCTCGATGATGACGTTCACGGGCAAGGCGATCTGCTTCGACAGCCAGGAGGAGGCCTGCGCGGGCATCCTCGGCGGCAAGGTGAAGCCGGGGCACGTCGTCGTGATCCGCTACGAGGGGCCGAAGGGCGGGCCGGGCATGCAGGAGATGCTCGCGCCCACGAGCTACATCATCGGCGCGGGACTCGGCGAGAGTGTGGCGCTCATCACCGACGGACGCTTCAGCGGCGCGACGCACGGCGCGTGCGTGGGGCACGTTTCGCCCGAGGCGGCCGAGGGCGGGCTCATCGGCCTCCTGAAGGACGGCGACGAAATCACGATCGACATCCCGAAGCGCGCGATTTCCGCGAAGCTGACGAAGGCCGAGATCGCGAAGCGCCGCAAGGCCCTCAAGCCCTGGACGCCCCGCATCAAGGGCAGTTGGCTGGAACGCTATGCCACGTTCGTGGGCAACGCCTCGACGGGTGCCTCGCTCAAAAAATAAAATCGGAGAGAACCTATTCCCTTTTCGGAGGGGATATGCTATACTACAAACTCAATTTTCGAACAGGAGAAGAAGAAATGAGTCAGCATCGTAGTCTCAAGGGATCTGGAAAGATCACGTCCAAGCGCAACGTCCTCAAGCGTTTCGAGCGCGTCAACCTCCTCCAGGCCCGTGGCCAGTGGAAGGAAGGCGACCGCGGTCTGGGTCTGCGCAAGACCAAGCCCGAGGCGTAAAGGCCGATTGCCCTGCCGGGCGCGTGGATGCGCGCGCCAGTTTGAAAATGCCGCCGGACACGTTGTCTGGCGGCATTTTTGTGCTATACTTCACCCTTGCCTATGGAGAAGACACTCGACAACATCCGCAACTTCTGCATCATCGCGCATGTGGACCACGGAAAGACGACGCTCAGCGACCGCATCCTCGAACTCACGAAGGCGGTGCCGCTGCGCGAACTGAAGGAGCAGACGCTCGACGCGATGGACCTGGAGCGCGAGCGCGGCATCACGATCAAGAGCCACCCCGTCTCGATGATGTACCACGCGAAGGACGGGAAGCGCTACCTCTTCAACCTCATCGACACGCCCGGACACGTCGACTTCGCCTACGAGGTGAGCCGTTCGATGGGCGCGTGCGAGGGGGCGCTCTTGGTCGTGGACGCCGCGCAGGGCGTGGAGGCGCAGACCGTCGCGAACACCTACTTCGCGCAGGACGCGCACCTGGAGATCGTGCCCGTCCTCAACAAGGTCGACCTGCCCGGCGCGGACGTGGCGGGCGTCTCGCAGCAGGTGGAGGACATCCTCGCGATCCCGATGGACGAGCCCTTGCTCGTCTCCGCGAAGACGGGCGTGGGGTGCCCCGACGTGCTGGAGGCCATCGTGAAGCGCATCCCGCCGCCGAAGACGCGCGGCGTCGATGCGCCCCTCCGGGCCCTCGTCTTCGACTCCGTCTTCGACGAGTTCCGGGGCGTGATCACCTACGTGCGCATCGTGGACGGCGCGGTGAAGAGCGGCGACACGGTGAAGTTCATGAGTTCGGGCGTCACGACGACGCTCCACGAAGTGGGCATCTTCTCGCCCACGAAGAAGCCCGCCGACAGGCTGGAGGCCGGGCAGGTGGGCTATCTCGTGGGGACGGTGAAGGATCCGAGCGAGATCAAGATCGGCGATACCGTGACGACGGCGCGCCTCGGGTCGGACGAGCCGCTGCCGGGCTTCAAGGAGCTGCGGCCGACGGTGTTCTGCGGCATCTATCCGATGTCCACGGACGAATTCGACAAGGTGCGCCAGGGCCTTGAAAAGCTGCACCTCAACGATTCCGCGTTCTCCTTCCACCACGAAAGCTCGATCGCGCTCGGATTCGGCTTCCGCTGCGGCTTCCTCGGCCTCCTCCACATGGAAATCGTGCAGGAGCGCCTGCGGCGCGAGTTCAACCTCGACATCATCTCGACGACGCCGGGCGTCGTCTACAAGGTGAAGATGAAGGACGGCACGGTGAAGGATCTCGACAACCCGCTCCAGATGCCGGAGCCGAGCGCGTACGAGTCGATTTCCGAGCCGATCATCAAGGCGCGCATCATCACGCCGAGCGACGCGATCGGCGACGTGATGCGCATCGTCCTCGACCGGCGCGGCGTGCTGGAGGGGACCGAGACGGTGGACGGACACCGCGTGATGCTCCACTGCATGCTGCCGCTCAACGAGATCCTCATCGACTTCCACGACACGCTCAAGTCGGTGTCGCACGGCTACGCCTCGATGGACTACGAGCCGGCGGGCTACCAGGAGAGCGACATCGTGCGCATGGACATCCTGCTCAACTCCGAGCAGGTGGACGCCTTCGCGACGATGGTCCACCGCGACAAGGCGCGCGCGCGCGGCATCCAGATGTGCAAGGCGCTCGCCGAGACGATCCCGCCGCACATGTTCAAGATCCCCGTGCAGGCGGCGATCGGGCGCGAGATCATCGCGCGCGAGGACATCCGTCCGTTCCGCAAGGACGTGCTCGCGAAGCTCTACGGCGGCGACGTGACGCGCAAGATGAAGGTGCTGGAGAAGCAGAAGCGCGGCAAGGCGCGCATGAAGGAGTTCGGCCACGTGAACGTGCCGCAGAGCGCGTTCATCGCCGTCCTCAAGGGGACCGTGAAGGAGGGCTGAGATGTCGTTTGATTTTCTTTGTTCCGTCGCGACGGTGGGCGGCGCGGGCTTCCTCGTCTGGTGCCTGTGGTCGCTCTGCTGGGGCGTGGTGCCGTTCACGGCGAAGGCGCAGCGGCGGAAGGAGACGAAGGCCGTGCTGGGGGCCGCGCGCACGTTCATCCTCTCCTACGAGGATCTGCCGGCCTACCGCGAGGGGGGCGAGTTCGGGGAGCGGATGCGGAACCTGCGCGCCGCCTGGGCGGCGCGGAACGTGGAGGACTGCAAGTCGCTGCTCGCGTTCCTCGACCCGCCGAAGAGCTGGGCGGCCGGCCGCGAGTGGCTGGACATCCTCGTCGTCTCGATCTCCGTTGCGATGGCGTTCCGCGCGTACTTCTACGAGCCGTTCAACATCCCCACGGGTTCCATGCAGCCCACGCTCTACGGCAACCACTCCGAGCCGTGCAGCCCGGCGCAGGCGACGGTGTGGGACACGACGCCGCTCAAGTGGGGCAAGTGGCTCGTGACGGGCAAGATGTACACCGCGTTCAAGGCGCCGTTCGCGGGTTCGCTGCAGTTCCGCCCCACGAACACGGGGCATTACGACATGCGCGTCGTCAACGGCGCGACGGGGACGGTGAGCGCGCAGATGCTCGTGCCGACGGACGTCCTCCACCCGTCGGAGACGGGCGACGGCCCCTACCGCCAGACGACGTTCCAGCTGCCGAACGGGCTCCGTCCGGGGGAGGCGGTGCGCGCGGGGCAGCCGCTCTGGAGCGGCTACGTCGCGACGGGCGACTTCCTCTTCGTCAACCGCTGGCTCTGGAACTTCCGTCATCCGCGTCGCGGCGACGTGATGATCTTCTCCACGACGGGCATCGACAAGCTTCAGCAGGGCACGCACTACATCAAGCGCATGACCGGCACGCCGAACGAGACGCTGCAGATCAAGGATGGCCGTCTCCACGTGGACGGCGCCGTGCCGATGGAGCCGCGCCGCATCGCGCAGATCCAGAACCGCGAGAGATGGCACGAGAGGGAGTATCCGTACGCGGGCTACCAGGTCTCGGGGCGCGGTGACTACGTGATGCCCGGACGCACGCTCGCGGCGGAGACGGACGTGGTGAAGCTGGGGGCGGACGAATATTACGCCTGCGGCGACAACTCGCCGTCGAGCTACGACAGCCGGTACTGGGGGCCCGTCCCCGCGCGCAACCTGCGCGGCATCGCCGGCGGCGTCTTCTGGCCGTTCACCCACCGGTGGGGGCCGATCGAGTGACGGTGCCGGGTGGACGCGAAAGCGGGATTCGTGCTATAATGGTTCGTGTTTTGAAGAGTGGAGCGAGTTCATGAGCGAAGAAAACGAAGAACAGATGATTCCCACGCCGTCCGATTTCGGACACTTCGTCCTGGAGCGGGAGCTGGGCCACGGCGGCATGGGCGGCGTCTACCTGGCGCGCGACAAGATGCTGGACCGCAAGGTCGCCATCAAGGTGATGCTGAAGTCCCTCGGCGCGGACCCCGCGTTCGTGGAGCGCTTCCAGCGCGAGGCCCAGGCGGCGGCGCGCCTCAACCACCCGAACATCGCGCAGATCTACTCCTTCGGCCAGGAGAACGGCATGCCGTACATCGCGATGGAGCTCGTGAGCGGCGGTTCCCTCGACAAGGAGATGGAGGCGAACCCCGGCACGATGGACCCCGTGCGCGTGATGAAGGTGGGCCAGCAGGTGGCTGACGCGCTTGCGCTCGCCGCCGAGCAGGGTCTCGTCCACGGCGACGTGAAGCCCGAGAACGTGCTCTTCGACGCGGACGGCAACGCGAAGCTCGTCGATTTCGGCCTCGCCGCGATGCAGGGCGACTCCAGCGAGATCTGGGGCACGCCCTACTACATCTCCCCCGAGAAGGTGCGCCGCCAGAAGATCGACTACCGCGCCGACATCTACTCCCTCGGCGGCACGCTCTACCACGCGCTCACGGGCGTGGCGCCGTTCGAGGGCGAGGACGCGACCGAGGTGGTGAAGGCGCGCTTCAACGGGCCGCCGCGCAAGCCAAGCGAGGTGCGCGCCGATCTGCCGCCGGACCTTGACCCCATCATCATGCGCATGCTCGAAGTCGAGCCGTCGATGCGCTACCCGACCTACCAGTCCCTGCTCGGCGACTTCAAGCGCTTCCTCTCGAAGATGGGGTCCGGCAAGACCTCGAAGATGGCCGCGCCGAAGGTGAAGATCAAGGGCACGAAGATCAAGATGAAGCTCACCGCCGAGGAGACGGCGCCGACGGCGGCGGAGGGCATGAACCCCGACCTGTCGGCCGCCGAGGGCGAAGAGGTCGCCGAGGAGAAGCACCTGGGCGTCGGCGCGATCGTGGGCATGGTCGTGGGCGGCATCGTCCTTTTGATCCTGCTCGTCGTGGGCGGGCTCTTCTGGTACGTCAAGTCGGAGCAGGCGCGCGAGAAGCGCGAAGCCTACCAGCACCTCGTCGAGACGCGCGACAAGGCGAAGGGCGCCGTCGTGACGACGCTCAAGTCCATCGCGAAGTTCGGCGAGGACTTCCACGCGCTCGTCGCCAAGTGCGACAAGGAAATGGACAGCGCCGTGCGCCAGCTCAAGGGGAGCGTGCCGCCGGATCTGCGGGACGCCGCGCGGGCCTTCATCGAGGCGCCGCCCACGAAGGACGTCGCGGACGCGATCGCCTATACGAACCAGCTCTTCGTCGCCGCGGCCGCGCAGGCCGAGGCCGAGGCGAACGCCGCCGCCGCCGAGGCGAAGGCGAAGGCCGAGGAGGTCGCCGCCGCCGGCGCGGGCACCACGAACACGGTCGCCGCCGCCGCAGGCACCACGAACGCCGTCGCCCAGGCAGATGCCGCGAAGCCGACCGTCCCGGCGGCAAAGCCGGGGGCGAAGCCGACCGCTCCGGCGGCAAAGGGGAAGGAGACCGCCGCGAAGGAGGTCGCCCCTGCGAAGAAGGAGGCCGCCGAGGAGGCGCCGGCCGCCGGCGAGGCGGAGAAGGCTCCTGAGGTCGCCGTGCCCGCCGCCGTGAAGCAGTTCGTCGAACTGTGGGCGGACGTCTATGCCTGCCGTGCGGCGGACATCCGCGTGCAGGGGAACGTCATTCTCCTGCTGGAGAAGGGCAAGGCCGTGGAGAAGCTGACGGGCGAGGACGAGGAGACCGTGCGCGCGCTCGCCAAGCTCTCGCAGATCCTCGTGGAGGGCTTCGAGCAGCTGAAGGGCATGAAGTGCGTGGAGCAGACGCAGCGCAAGGCCGCCGTCATCCGCACGCGCTCCGTCTCGCTCGTCCGGTCCGCCCAGCAGCAGATCAAACGCCTGGTGGACAAGGCCGAACGCGAGGCGAAGAAGAAGGCGGAGGCGGAGGCGAAGGCCGCCGCCGCCGCGAAGGCCGCCGAAGAGCGCAAGGCGAAGGCCGCCGAGGAGACGAAGGCGGCTGAAGACCTCTTCGCCGAGCTCGTCGACGCGCGCCTGAAGACGCTCGACTGGGAGCCCGCGCTGCGGCAGCTCCAGCGTCTCCTCGACGACACCGAAACGCCCGAGGGACGGGAGGAGGTGCGTGCGCAGATGACGAAGGTCCAGTACATGCAGGAGCTGCAGAAGCTGTTCATCCAGAAGGCGAAGGGCTTCAGGTTCAAGGACGGCACCGAGGTGGTGGCGGTCGACCCGAAGGCGATCACCCTCCAGCACGTGCGGACCGTGAAGGGCAAGAAGATCCCCGAGCGTGCGCAGAAGATCGACTGGAGCCGCTTCTACGGGAAGAAGGAGAACGTCGGCTACATGAACCAGCTCCTCAACCGCCTCGTCCGCAAGGGGCGCGACACGCTCCGCACGGGGCCGCTCCCGTGGTCGAAGCAGATGCTCGGCGCGGCGCTTACGCTCCAGCTCCTCTACACGGAGGTGGAAGGGGCCGCCGAGTTCGCGCCCGTCTTCGTGAAGGAGGCCGTCGCGGGCTTCGAGGACTGCGCCAAGTGGGCGCAGAAGTGGTTCCCGGACGTCAAGGTGGAGGTTGAGTGACATGAGGGGGCTTTCAGGGCTTGACATCGGCATCATCGTCGGCTTTCTCGCGAGCGTGATCGTCATCGGCGCGTGGGCCGCGAAATGCGCGTCGAAGTCGGCGGAGGACTTCTTCCTTTCAGGCCGCTCGATGCCGTGGTGGCTGCTGGGCGTCTCGATGGTCGCCTGCACGTTCTCGTGCGACACACCGAACCTCGTCACGGACCTCGTCCGCACGCAGGGCGTGGCGGGGAACTGGGCGTGGTGGGCGTTCCTCCTCACGGGTATGCTCACGGTCTTCGTCTATGCGAAGCTCTGGCGCCGCAGTGCCCTTTCGACGGACCTCGGCTTCTACGAGATCCGCTACGCGGGCGCTCCGGCGAAGGCGCTGCGCGGCTTCCGCGCCGTCTACCTCGGGCTCGTCTTCAACGTCATCATCATGGGCACCGTCTCGCTTGCGGCGATCAAGATCGGCGCGACGATCTTCGGCCTCTCGCCCGCGACGACGCTCGCCGTGGCGCTCGTCTCGGTGGGCGTCTACGCGACGCTCGGCGGCCTCACGGGGTCGATCTGGGCGGACTTCTACCAGTACGCGGTCGCGATGCTCGGCGCCGTCGCGGCGGCCTACTTCGCCGTGAAGATGTGCGGGCCCGACGGCTCGGGCACGCTCGCGGCGCTCTTCAAGAACCCCGCCGTCGCGGCGAAGATGTCCCTCTTCCCGGCCGTCTCCGGCCCGGGCTGGAAGTCGACGCTGATGACGGTCCTCGTCCTGCCCGTCGCCGTGCAGTGGTGGGCGACCTGGTACCCCGGCGCGGAGCCGGGCGGCGGCGGCTACATCGCCCAGCGCATGCTCTCCGCGAAGGACGAGCGGAATGCCGTCGGCGCAGTGATGCTCTTCAACTTCCTCCACTACGCGCTCCGCAGCTGGCCGTGGCTCATCGTCGCCCTGGCCTCGCTTGTCGTCTTCCCGGACGTCGCCTCGCTCCAGGCCGCCTTCCCGGACGCGGCCGCGCAGTTCGTCAAGGACGACATGGCCTACCCGGCGATGGTTTCCCGTCTGCCGCCCGGCTGGCTCGGTCTCGTCGCGGCCTCGCTCATCGCCGCCTACATGTCGACGATCGCCACGCACCTCAACTGGGGTTCGTCCTACCTCGTGCAGGACTTCTACGTCCGCTTCGTGAACCCGCAGGCAAGCCCGAAGAAGCAGGTCCTCATGGGCCGCGTCTTCATGCTCGTCCTCCTCGTCGGCTGCGCGGTCATGGCGCTCGTCCTCCAGAACGCGAAGGGCGGCTTCGACCTTATCCTCCAGATCGGCGCCGGCACGGGTCTCATCTACATCCTCCGCTGGTTCTGGCACCGCCTGAACGCCTGGAGCGAAATCTCCGCGATGGTCATCTCCTTCCTCGTCGCGTGCTTCTTCCAGTGGGGCGCGCCCGCGTGCGGGCTCGAAGGCTGGCTCACGAGCGGCTGGCGCGCGGAGTGGCTCACCCTCGGCGCGTGGAAGCTCGTCCTGGGCGTCCTCGTCACGACGGCCGGCTGGCTCGCCGTCACGTTCGCGACCCCGCGCGAGCCGAAGGAGACGCTGGAGGCGTTCGACCGGCTCATCCACGCGGATCTCCGCGAGCTGCCGATGGGCGTCCTCTGCATGGTGTTCGGCTGCCTCGCCGTGTGGACGTGCCTCTTCGGGTGCGGGTACTTGATCTACGCCGCCGGCGACGCCGGAAGCGGGGCGCTCGCCGCAGGGCTGCTCGCCGTCTCCGTCGCCGCGACGGCCGCGCTCATGTGGCTCGTCGGGCGCGTGAAGCGCGCGTGACGGCCTCGACGCTCTAGGGAAAACAGAAGAAAGGACGACAAGATGAAACGACGCGAGTTTATCGCTGCGGGCGCGGGTGCGGCCGCAGTGGCCATGACGGCCGGTATGGTGTCCGGCTGCTCCACGACGGGGGCGGCCGGCGAATGCAGGAAAGGATGTGCGAAGGTGAACAACAAGGACTTCTACGTCGGCGGCGCGTTTGACGCCAACGGAATCAGCAGCGGTAAGTTCGACGTGGCCAAGGGCAAGCAGGCCTACTTCGACCTCATGCGGAAATTCGGCTACCCGGTCTTCCGCTCCTTCACGGACGAGGCGTTCATGCTGCGCGAGACGAAGCAGACGGACAAGACGCAGTACCTCGGCTTCTGGGCGACGGACTTCGCGAAGGGCGACTTCGCCAAGTTCGGCATGGGCGGCGTGATCTGGGTGGACGAGATCAAGGAGGAGTACTTCGGCCACGACATCTTCCTGCTGCCCCTCCAGTCCATCGCCGAACACAGCCACGTGCCGGGCAAGCCGGTCGCCGCGAACGTCTCGCAGGACCGCTGGACGGGCGAGGTCTTCAAGAAGGACATTCCCGCCAAGATGGAATCCTGGCTCGTGCGCCACGGCTGGGTCTACGCCTTCTCCGAGGTCGGTACGCCCAACCTCGACCAGTTCCCCGAGGCGAAGGCCAACCTCTCCGCGCTCCTCTACGACCACAAGGCCGGCAAGCCGACGCGCCTCAAGTCGCTCCACGTCGAGAAGTGGGTGGCGGACGGCATCGCGCACAAGCTCCCGAAGACGGGCAGCTGGCACTTCATGATGGGCGGCACCGAGGGCGCGATCGTCACGGAGTTCGCGAACTTCCACGACAGCGCCTGCAACCGCTACACGGTCCCGAACGTCGGTTTCTGATGAATGACCCGAAAGGAGACTTGAAATGACCATCGAGAAAACCTACATGCACACCGGCATCCCCGTTCCCGCCAAGATGGAGGGCATGACCTACATGCCCGGCCTCAAGGTGTGGATCTGCAACAACGAGGACTACAGCATCGAATACCTCTACTGGGAGCCGAACACGCCGTGCGCGTGGCGCATGGCCGCCGAGACGCACGTCGCCTACCAGGTCGCCGACGTGCAGGCCGCCGTCGCCGAGGCCGTGAAGGAGGGTGCCGACGTGCTGCTGCCGAAGTATTCCCTCGGCGGCACGTGCGCCATCGCCTACGTGGGCTTCAACAACGGCCCGCAGGTCGAGTTTTTTCAAAAATAGTTAAGTTGCCCTACGGGCTTTAAGTGGTTAAGTGGTTAAGTAGTTAAGTGGTTAAGTGGTTGAGTGGTTAAGTGGTTAAGTTGCCGCTTCGCGGCTTTAAATAGTTAAGTGACGAGCAGATCGCCTTTGAGAGAACTTAAGAGTGTCTATTGCAGCTTAACGACTTAACCACTTAACCACTTAACCACTTAAAGCCGCGAAGCGGCGACTTAATGTCAACGGAGAATCCCCCATGCCCATGAAGAAGTTCATCAACGATCCCGCGGACCTCACCAAGGAGCTTCTGGAAGGTCTCGTCGGGTGCTATTGCGACACGCTTGCGCTCGTGAACGAGAAGATCGTCGTGCGCAAGACCCCGAAGGCCGCCGACAAGGTCGCGCTTGTCGCGTTCGGCGGCTCCGGACACGAACCGGCCATGCACGGCTTCGTCGGCGAGGGCATGCTCGATGCGTGCGTCGCCGGCGACATCTTCGCCGCGCCGGGCGGCGAGAAGGTGTTCGAGGCCCTCGACTACGTGAAGCGCGACGCGGGCACGCTCCTCATCACGCTCAACCACAACGGCGACCGCATGAGCGGTTCGAAGGCCATGCGCAAGGCGCAGAAGGCCGGCCTCAAGGTGGTGGAGATCGTCATCCACGACGACATCGCCCAGGGCCCCGACACCCCGATCGAGGACAAGCGCGGCCTCGGCGGCGTGATCCCGTTCATCAAGGTCGTCGGCGCGGCCGCCGAGGCGGGCAAGAGCCTCGACGAGATCGTCGCGCTCGCCAACGCCTTCAACGACGGCATCGCGAC
>OIYS01001323.1_pt1 | contig 12877 bp, 13 predicted proteins | sample 1588271 | NCBI WGS metagenome assembly OIYS01 (sample SAMN03283286) | human gut metagenome | biome: human-associated habitat; material: feces | host: Homo sapiens | place: Peru | collected 2012
TTTTAGAAAATCTTTCCTCGCCATATTCAGAAAAAATTCGAACCAACTCTGCTTCCGGATAAGAATTAACCACATCATAAGCGGAAAAATCCGCCTCCTGATTAAACCTCATATCCAGCGGAGCCTCTTTAGAAAAGGAAAATCCACGCTCACCTTTCGTCAATTGATGATAAGATGCGCCTAAATCAAAAAGCACTCCGCCAGTAATTTTTTCTATACCAAGACTATGTAAAACATTCTTAATATTCGCATAAGAGTCTTTAACTATTGTTAAGTTTTTGTAATCTTTTAAGCGCTCTTGTGAAGCTCGAATTGCATCATCATCAACATCAAATGCAATAAGCTTACCATCAGGTTGAATGCGTTTTAAAATCAATTCGCTGTGACCGCCTCCTCCAAGAGTGCAGTCAACATAAACCAACCCGTTTTTACAATCCAAAGCATCAACTGCTTCGTTTTTCATCACCGTATAATGTTTAAATTCTTCCATACAAAAATTTTAGCATGGAAAAGTTGCTATAACCGTTTATTGCAATGAATTGTTACTAAGCATTTACAAGTCCGGAAAGTCCTTTAGTATCAAGCACTTCCAAAAACTTTGCGTAAGTATAGACAACAGAACCTTTTCCAGATGCATCCGAAATCTCAATCAAATCATCAGGAATGGCATTTTGAGAATAAGAATCTTGCAATGCAGACAACTCCTCCGAAGACAACCTGTTGTTTACATTGATGTCATGCAGAAACGAAAATTCAGATAAATCAAATTCTTTGTTCATAAATCCATGTACTCCTTACATTGAAGTATCTATTACATAATGATTTACGGCAAGTTGTCTAAAATACTTTACTAAAATTCAGTATTTGTTAAGAAATATTAATTATCTAAAATTATATACATAAAAAAGTCCGATAGGTATTCCATTCGGACTCTTTTGTTATCTTTCTTTAAATTTACTCAAATAAATCTACGCTTCGTTTGGTGATTTGATAATAGTTGCAGCTAAACCGCCGAAAAATCCGAGCACACCGCCGGCTGCAACGTACAAGCCTGTTAGTCGTTTATCTTTAACCGCACCAATAAAACCTTTTTTGCAACGTCTGAACATATCTGTCGCTTTTTCGTTTACGCAAGCAATAATTCCCTTTAGTTCTACCATATCTTTATCATTTAATTTAGCATCACTAAGAACTTTTTTCATCGCAAATGCTCGATTAACTTTCTTATCAGCAGAATTAGCTATTGCAGAATTCTCTGCGTCAACCATCTTGACAAAAACATCCTGTGCAGGTGTTTTGTCTTTTATATTGCGAATAGTTTCAATCGCGCTTGCTTTTGCCTTGTTAGACTGTTCTCTAATAATAGCCAACGCACCCTCAAATTCCTTGTCCATTTCACTGGAATTTAAAGGCAATTTATCTTTTGCTACGTACCCTAATACTCCGCCTGCAATAGTACCTTTTGCTATTGTTCCAAACGGATATGAATTTGAATCCTGTGTTTCAATCGCTTTAATACTCATAGTTAATAAACCTTTACTTAACTAATACCCTTACACTATGACCATACACAGCCTTCTGCCAAGATTCACACTAATAAATCTCAACTGCTTGCTATATGGGCGAATTTGCACTTAAATATTTTATATAATTACCCCAATGAATTACACAAAACTGAGTAATCAAATCCATTGGGAATTCTAACATATAATTACTTTTTTGTCAACATTTTTATTAAATTTAGTAACAACATTACTACAACTAAAATACATATCGCAATAAAATAAACTTTGATAGTATTTTCACCCATAAATAATGTAGCAAAAGCACCGGCAATAATTGCACAAGAAGAAAGAATTACAACGGTCTTTTTCTGAGAAAAACCGGCATGCAATAACTTGTGGTGAATATGCTCTGCATCTGCTACAAATGGTGATTGTCCCTTACAAATTCTTCTCAAACTTGAATATGTAATGTCCATAATAGGCACCGCCAAAACTAAAAACGGTAATAAAATTGCAAGAGTAGCTGCCTTCATAACCCCTGTGATAGAAATAGTTGCAAGCAAAAAGCCGGAAAACAATGCTCCACTATCTCCCATGAAAATTTTGGCAGGATTAAAATTATAAGTCAAAAATGCAAGCATTGAACCGGCCAAAATAAATCCAATCAAAGCAATAATCGGGTTTGGCGGAACCATTGCAAGTGCAATGATAGCCAAAGTAATAGAATTTATAGTAGTAACAGAACCGGCAAGTCCATCAACGCCATCAATAAAGTTCAAGGCATTACTAATCCCAACAATCCATAAAATTGTTATAGGATAAGACCAAAAACCTAAACTTATACCACCAAAAATCGGAATACTATTTATTTGCACACCTAACAAATAAACCAAAGTTGCAATTGACAACTGCAAAAACAACTTGAACTTTGCAGGCAGATTATAAATATCGTCAACAAGCCCTAACAAAAACATCAAAGAACTTCCTAACAAAATACCTGACAACAAACTGCCTTCCGGATAATAGCTCATAAACACAAGGCACAAAAATGTAAGCATCGTGCTTAGCCAAATAGCAACACCGCCAATTCTTGATATCGGTTTTGTATGAATTTTCCTCTCATTCGGAACATCAACAAGTCCTTCTTTTTTCGAAAAACTTATAACCAAAGGAACTAAAAATACCCCAAACATATAGGCAATTATAGTTCCAAGAATATGTGCATGTGTTAATTTTATAATCATTACCTTTTACCCTTTATTTCCACTACTCGTATAGCGGATATTTTTTACAAAGTTTTAGAGAACGTTCTCTAAATTTTTTAAGTTCTTCCTCATTATCAGATGCCCCGATAGCACCAGCAATAATTTTGGCAACTTCAATCATATCATTTTCCTTAAATCCTCTTGTCGTAACAGCAGGAGTACCCAACCTTATTCCACTTGTAACAAAAGGACTTTGAGGGTCATTCGGAACAGTATTTTTATTTGCGGTAATCCCAACTTTTTCAAGAACATTAGCCATATCCTTGCCGGTTTTACCAGTTTTTCTTAAATCTAAAGTCATCAAATGGTTTTCAGTCATTCCGCCAACAATGTCCAACCCTTCATCCATCAAACCTTGCGCAAGAGCTTTTGCATTCTTTACAATTTGAGTGGCATAATCTTTAAATTCAGGTTTAGAAGCCTCTAACAAAGCAACAGCCTTAGCTGCAATAATATGTTCTAAAGGACCGCCTTGCATTCCAGGGAATACAGCTTTATCAATACCTTGTGCATGCTCTTCTTTACACATAATAATTCCGCCTCTCGGACCTCTCAAAGATTTGTGAGTTGTAGTAGTCACAAAGTCCGCATACGGCGCAGGTGACGGATGCAACCCTGTCGCAACAAGTCCTGCAATGTGCGCAATATCAGCTAACAATAATGCACCAACTTCATCAGCTATTTCTCTAAATTTTTTAAAATCTATAATTTTTGAATAATTACTTGCACCGCAAACAATCAATTTAGGTTTATGCTCGAGCGCTAAACGGCGAACATCTTCATAATCAATGTTACCGTTTTCATCCACGCCATAACTTTTAACATTGAAATATAAGCCTGAAAAATTAACAGGAGAACCGTGAGATAAGTGTCCACCATTAGACAAATCCATGCCTAGAACATGATCCCCCGGTTTAAGCGCATACATAAACACTGCCATATTAGCTTGCGCACCACTGTGCGGTTGAACATTAGCATGCTCCATATGGAACAGATTGCAAGCACGTTTCTGACAAAGTTCTTCAATAACATCAACGTGTTCACAACCGTTATAAAATCTTTTGTGAGGTTTTCCTTCCGCATATTTGTTTGTTAAAACACTGCCGGCAGCCTCCATTACAGCTTTCGAGGTAATATTTTCACTGGCAATAAGCTCAATTGTTTCTTGTTGACGCTTTAATTCAAGCTCAATTTGTTCTGCAACAGCAGGGTCTGTTTTTTTAATATTTTCTAAATTCATGAATCACCTCTCAACTTCCCTCACCCAAATGAATTATATTCAAAAAAACAAAAATAGTAAAGATTGTTACGGAAAGTTATGAGAAAAAGAGTTATAATTAAAAAATATCTATATCAGAAATTAAGAAAATGCCCCCATATCCTCAACAATATATTTATCGATACCCAAACTAGTCTTTCGACTCTCACTTTTTTCTTAATTCCTGATAAAATTAAGAAATTCCATACTGTGAGTATCTTCACCAGCGTTCCTTTCTAACAACGTATATAAATAAGCGACACCATCATCTTGAACTTTTACAAAGCAATCTTGATTATTATTACAAGCTGTCACATTTTTACATAATTCTAAAAATTTATTTGAGCTCAAATTATACTTTGAAAGTGATGTAAGGACTTTATTTTGAATATTATCAAAAAACTCCTTATCTATAAATGGAGATAGAAAAGCTAATGCAAAAGCTGATACCTCCTCATTTACACCATTATCCAAAGCTTTGTTAAACCAATAAGCAGATTTATTACTCCAATCTTCACTTGATTCAACAGAAGAACAAGCCAATGCTAAGAGAGCCAACATTATATACCTGTCTTTGGGAAAATCAGCTCGACTTGCAAATGGTAATAAACTGAAACTCTTGAAAGGATTGCGAAGGCTCTTAATGTAGAACTTAAGGATATTTTTAATTTTGACGGATTACAAGAGAAAAATTATATTATCAGTGAATTTGAGAAACTTCTAAAATATTCTGATGAAAAACACTTCCAAACTTTATACAAAATACACCGGGAATTAATTAATTGATTTATTCAGCATTAACTACATAATTTACAATAAAAAAGTTATCCAACCGAAAAGGGCACCACTGGAATACTCCAACCCAAATTCATTCTCGCATTGCGATATTTGGATAACTTACATATTCATGATAACATATATTATAATATTTGTCAATATTATACAGTGGCTGAAAACCAACCCTGAACGATAACACACATAAAAACGGAGACAAAATGGACGAATATTTATTAACAGAATTTTCAATATTCTATAAAAGAATAATGCGTGTAGAATCCTATTTAAAAAATTTAATCATTCAAAAATATACATTCTATTATGGGGAAAATGCTTATAACATTGTACACAGATATATCAAAGCAATTCAGCCCAAAAGAAATGATAAGGACAAAACATTTGACAAAATACATAATAGCAACTTAACGAATGAAGAAAAAATAACCCAAGCTATTAACAAATTATACCTTAGTGAGCTACTAAATTTTTTCTCCAATCCAGTCTTTTTGAAAAATAGACGAATAAAAAATAATTTTTTTAATGAAGAAATTCAAACTAACAACACCACTTTTCAACAAAAAAGTAAAAATTTGAAAGACTTTAGAAACTGTATTGCTCATTGCAATATTAAAAAATATTCTTTAGAACGAAATAAATTTATTAAAGGTTTGGCATATTTTGAAAGAATTTTAAATTGCAATGTAATTTTATCCTGTGAAATATTAGACAAAATTAGCAATTCAAGTAAATTATCAGTAAACCAAATCTTAGCGTATATATATTCAACTGATCCACAATATTTCAAAGATGATAAATTGTTAATCTTACTTTTTGATGATATTGCACTTATAAATGGATATAGCTTTAAAAGCTTACCTCAACGTAAAACTATCATTCGAGAACATTTCAAACTTCTTGAAAAATTCAAAAAAAATTCACCATTAGAAGCAGGCTCCCAAAATTCTCAAATGAAGTTATTTTAATTAATGCAAATAATCCATGTTTCCATATTGAAGAATATAACGAGAACAGCCCCAACCAAGCTCGCTCGGCTTATCTGGGTTATCACCTAGAGAAGCGCAATTATCTCGATTTGGCATTATTCTGTCTTTTAAAATAACAAACACAAATGTGTCTTTTCCAATGACGTTTGGTTGTTTGGAACCATTCACATCAAACCACATTAGCCCACAGACATTTTTATATCCCCCATCCTCATCAGAACACGGAGATTCTGCAGAGTACAAATTACGCCTTACCCATAAAAAACTTCCGTCATTTAATATTAACTTGTAATACATTGGAGATGAACCATATCTCACTCTATCCTGATTTGATAAATCCTTATACAGAGCATTGCCAATACAAGACTCTTCTATTCCACAGTCTTTTGAAATTTTCAAATAAGGTTTCAAATAATTAACAAGTTTATTACTCCTGATGGAATTACTTTCTTCATCTTTTTCAATATAATCCCAAACATCTACCGTCCCGTTATTTTTGACTGCAAACAACAAGGCTTGATTTATCGTTGAATAGAACTTCTTGACCTTCGTAACTGTAACCTGCTCATTATACTTGTTTAATAAAGTAGGCAAAGTCATCGCAGCAACAATCCCGATAATACCCAACGTAATAAGAACTTCTGCCAAAGTAAACGCATTTTTATAGCCCAATTTCCCAATAACCATAGTAGTTCCTTTCTAATATAATCTTTTTATTAGTTTTTACAATGTATATATTGTATATAGTAAATAATACATTGTAGCGATAGTTTTGTCAAATAACTAAAATTCATATATGGATAAAAAATTAATTTTAAAAGAATTTGGACGTAACCTAAAAGCAGAACGAAACAGAGCCGGACTATCTCAAGAACAACTCGCTGAAAAAATCGGACTATCGTATGGACAAGTGATTGGCACAATTGAAAGAGGGGAAACAAACACTTCGTTAACTGTTATAATTTCAATAATGAATGCACTAGACTTAGATTTTGAAAAACTATTTGACCGTAAAAAATTAAAATAATTAATTATTTTTACCTATAGACTTGAAATATAAAAAAAATACGATATAATATAAATATGGGCGAGAGGATTGCCGTCCTCTCATTAAAAGCCCTTATTTGTTTGATTTTAGCGCTATGATTATCAACAAGATAAGCATCAGCGCTTTTTCACTAATACAAACAAGCATTAGCATCGCCTCCTTTCTCGATTTCGGATTTTCAGTCTGTGAGAAACGGAGGGGCTACCAATTGAGCTTACCCAATAATATCTTAGCAAAATTACGGCATTTTAAATCGTTTATTAATAGGATTTATTATTAATTAACTTAACATTTACAATAGGCTTGAAATATTAAAAAAATAAGGTATAATATAAATATGGGCGAGAGGACGGCAATCCTCTCTTTAAAAGCCCTTTTAGTGGTTTAATAAAAGCACTATGATTATTAGTAATAATATGAATAGTGCTTTTTCACTTGTTATGAAAACCACTTGACCTCACCTCCTCTCTCTTTTACCGATTTTAAGTCTGTGAGAAACGGAGTGTATGCCAATTGGGCTTACCCAATAATATCTTAGCAAAATTACGGTATTTTAAATCGTTCGTTAATAGGATTTATTATTAATTATTGTTTCTTTTTACATACAATGATTATTGGGGAATAAGTCAAAGTTAATTCAGGGAACATTCGGTTGTAATTATCACAGAAAATCTTAACATCTTTCACGCTCCAAGATTTATCAGTAAGCGAATTTACTCCGGTATTTTTCATATGCGCAAGAATTTTAAGCGGATTATCAAATTTCAATTGATAATCAAAACTTTCTATAGAAATTATTTCAAAATCTTTTTCTAAAATATTTTTTATATAATCGACAGATTTATATTCTAATGAAAGCCCGCTAACCTCTCGGAATTCTCGTAAATTATCTGGAGAAAAAGTCGAAAACGCAAGCACTCCATCACATTCCAACATGCCGGAACATTTTTCAATAATTTTATCAAGATTTTTAAACCACTGGAACACAGCATTTGAAATAATAAGATTAAAACACCGTTTAAAATTAATTCGTCTAAAATCTCCTGCAAAGAAGAGAGCTTGAGGAACATATTTTTCCACATATATTGAGGACTTTTCAACTAAATCGTTAGCATAATATCGGTCATACTTGAAATTTTCAGATACTTTTTTAGTTAAGACTCCTGCTCCTGCCCCAAGTTCTAAGATATTATCAAAAACCTTAGGCTTAACTGCTGCAACAAGCTTTTCTGCCATAATATTCTGAACAACAGCATTTTCAGAATATTTATCAATACTTTTTTGAAAATTCTTTTTTATTTTTTTAGGGTTTGATTGCATTTATCTATAATTTCTTTCCAGCTTTTGAAACCGAAGAACGGGAAATGTCCATTATCCAATACAACATACGGAACATCAAGCTTTTCCCAGCAACGAATTTGGTTACGTGTTGAGATAATTTTATCTGCATCACTTATCATAGCACAATCGTAAAATTTGCTATAACTAACCTCGTGCCCATCTATAAAACTATTTAAAGAAACAAGTTCATTGGCACGATTTTCAATAGATCTTTGAACCGGATTTTCAAGATATAATTCAAAATCGCTTAAATTCTTAAATAAGTTCTGCTGAAATTTTCCTTTTAATCCGGTATCTACATATTTTAGAGTTAAATCAAACGTTTTTTGCGGGATACCATATTCATTATCAATAGGGAAAGGCGTGCCATTTATTGCTATTTTTAAATCAAAATCAGGCAAACAGTTCCTTAAAAAATACGCAACGTAAACACCCATTGACCAAGTTATAAGTTGCTTATTTTGATACTCTGACAAATCAATATCAAACGCCTCAATATTTGTATAATCAAACACGACTAGGATATCGTTTTCGCCAAAATCTAAACTTTCAAACGGTTTATAATCAAAGCTCCAACCGCAAAAAAATACTATCAAATTATCGTTATTTTTTTTATTTAACCAAAAATATTGCATATTAAATCCTTTACATTTAGAAACATTCTACCTCAAACATGGCAATAAAAAAAATATTTACGCTTTATAATAACAGTGTAGTTAATAAGGCTTTTATTTTATGGTCGAAACAGTAAAAAATGTAAATACAACCCAACAAAAACCACCAGAAACATTTAACTTGTACAATGCCCCAAGAAATGCCGCAATAGGTGCAGGTTTAGGATTAGTTGGAACCGGTACTGTCGGATATATGACAAAATCATTCGTTGATGGTGACAAACTTTCAGACCAATTTATAAAAGAAGTTAAAAAACAATTTGTTGATATACATACCCCAAACCCAATAGGTAAAAAACTTTACAAAGACTTTTTAAATTTAAAAGAAGAATTAAATTTTGTTGATATAAAGAATTTTCTAAAAAATAACCGAACAATTGTCGAAGCAAGCTTTAACGAATCTGTTGAAGAAATTATAAGCTATCCACCAAAAGCAATGTATTATTTCGGCGAATTAAAATCTGATTTCAACCAAAATATCAAACAAGTTTTGGATAGATTTCCAGCAATGATTGAAAGCATGTTTGACATGGATAAGAAAAAGTTTATATTTAATGCGAAAAATTCAACGACTGGTCCCCTGTCAATTTCTCCAACTTGTGCTGAGTCAGTATGTAACGCCCAAAACACTCCGTTGGGAAAAAGTATAATTAGTGCAGAACGCAAAATTAGGGGTGCTCAAGCTTTTAAATGGGGAGCTATAGGTGGCTTGGTTGCCGGAAGTGCAGCATTTATTGCAACAAAATTTGCACCTAAAAAACAGGCATAAATTTTTTATTTGCAAAATTAAATTCCCCAATATTCCATTTAAATATCAATAATTTCATGTTATTATTTACACAAAAGAGGTAATTATGAAAAAAGTAGCTTTAATAAATCACGGTTGTGCAAAAAATTTGGTGGATTCCGAACTCATGTTAGGACTGCTTGCGGAAAAAGGGTACGAAATAACCTTGGATGAAGAAGGGGCAGATGTTGTTATTGTTAATACTTGTTCTTTTATCCATGATGCAGAACAAGAATCGGTGCAATCAATTCTTCAAATGACTGAAAGTGGCAAGAAGGTAATTGTGACAGGATGTTTACCACAAAAACATAAAGACGAATTAAAAAAAGCCATTCCGGAAGTTTGTGCAATGGTTGGAACAACAGATTTTAAAGACATAGTATCAATTGTTGAAAATGTTTTAAATGAGCAGAACAATGAATACATCTCTAAAATTTCAGAAAAACCTGAATATATATATCCTGAAGCAATTCACAGACAACAAATCACCGTTGGTTCAAGTTCATATATAAAAATTGCTGACGGCTGTAATTATCACTGCGGATATTGCATAATTCCTCAATTGCGTGGGGCATATCATTCAAGAACTATTGAAAATATCGTAGAAGAAGCCAAAGAACTTGTTAAGCGCGGAGTTACAGAAATAGACCTAATTGCACAAGATACTACAAGTTACGGAATTGATTTGTATGGAAAACCTTCATTAGCCAAACTTCTTGAAGAATTAAACAAAATAGAAGGTTTAGGTTGGCTTAGAATAATGTATGCATACCCAACGCAGTTAAATGATGAGCTTATTGACGCCATTGCAAAATTGGATAAGGTCGCTAAATATGTTGATATTCCTCTTCAGCACTATAGCAAAAAGATACTTGAAGCTATGCGCAGACCTGTTAGCGATTACAAAGAACTTATCACGAAATTACGCGATAAAGTACCTTCAATTGCATTAAGGACGGCATTTATTGTTGGGTATCCCGGAGAAACCGAAGAGGATTTCAAAGAATTGTATGACTTTGTAAAATGGGCGAGGTTTGATAGAATGGGCGTTTTTGAGTATTCAAGAGAAAAAAATACAGCCTCATATTCTATGGATAACCAAGTTCCGAAAAAACTTAAACATAAACGTTATAAGGAATTAATGGAATTACAGCAACAAATTTCTTACGAAATCAATCAGGCATATATCGGAAAAACAATTCCTTGTATGGTTGAAAGTATAACTGATGATGGTGTTATAGTTATGCGTTCAGAGCACGACGCTCCGGAAATTGATGGGCTTGTTTATGCAAAATCAGAAAATCCTGTCGTCCCTGGGGATATCGAAAACGTCCTCATCGACAAGGCAGATGAATACGATTTGTTTGGAACTATAGTTTAAATATTAAACACATTATATTGAACAATGTGAAACCGTTTCCAATATTGCCTCGGCATATTCTTTATGCTTGCCATAAAAAATATGAGAAGCATAAGGAATGATAACTATTCTATTTTTTTCAGGATGTTTACAATATGAATTAATTTCCCTTATAAATACTTCAGCATTATCACCTGCCATATTATCATTGGAACCGATAATAAATGTACCATTAATCTTTATTGAACTTAAAGAATCTGTTTCACCGTCATTACTAATCACAGGGCAATTTTTAAGATTTTCTGCATTATAAAATGCAAGCAATGTATCTGCGCACATTGGAGAAAATCCCATAAATAAGAATGGTAAAATATCTTTGCCACGTCCTTCAGCTACAAACCTTCTGGCAGTATTAAGGTACATATCCTTGTCTTTAATAATATTCCAAAAATGTGCCAAATCTATTGGGGCGCTTACAATAAAATAGTCTATTAAATTGTCAGGAGTGTTTGCAAGATAGTTTATAATTTTGTTGGAACCCAAAGAGTGTCCGGCAAGAATTATGCGTTTGAAGCCTAAGTTTTTGGCATATTTTACATAAGCCTCTACATCTTCATAAACAACATTGAAATCATTTGTCACAACACCGGTTGTAACTTGTTTTTTAGTTTTCAAATTTGAATAACCTATGAAAGAAAAAGCATCCATAGCTTGCCCACAAATAAATGCAATATTATTTTCGCTCAACAATTTGCCACTTGTAGGGAGCAATTCGTTTTGAAAGACGTTACTACATATACCGCTCATCATAATAACAACGGTATCCATGTCAGACGGATTGCCCCACATTACCCCTTTCAAAACCAATCCTCGTAGTGTTTCGACATTTATTATTTGCATAAGCGATTTACCTGTTCCATAATAATAATTCATCTCTAATTATAACATAAGATGTATAATATAAACAAATATAAAAAACCGTGAAAACTCCCTCTACCAAGCCCGAGCAAAGCGGATTTACGTACGGACGGAAGTCCGGTAGGGCGGAGAAAGCGTAAGCGGTTCCCACCATATACACCCAATCAAGCAGAAAAAGTAACCTTTGGGCATTCCTCTACCGACGGGAGAGGTTAGGTGAGGGGTCGACCTTCAATTCAGCCACAGCCAAGCAATTGCAAGAACTAAATAAAATTTACTATCACGTTAAAATATCTACAAGCAAACTGTAAAAATTTATTTTAATTAATTATAGTCTATTATTTCATATAAAACCTGAACAACCGTCAACCCCTCACCCAACCCCTCTCCCGCTGGTAGAGGGGCTTTTAGGCATGTTCATGCGTGTGCTAGTGGGCGCTATTTGGATATTTTTAGTAGAGTTTAATCACCTAGACAAACCGCCTGACCGCTGCTGCCGGCGCGGCTGGTGCTGCACGGGTACGAGCGCATAAAGGAGACTTCGCGGTCGTACGCGCTGACGCTATTGTCCTCCTCACCCGACCAAAGGTAGAAGTAAGGTGAGGTAAAGCCGAGAGCAGTCGCTGCATCCTGATCCCATTGACCATCGTATTCTTGGTAAGCTCCAATTGTTGGGTTGCCCTTGTATAGTTGGCTCGCTAACTTTCCGAGGTCATCCATTGTTGGCATTTTGCTTACTCCCCCACATTGTTTTACTGCGCCTGCCCAGTAATCAGTGTCGTAGTTACACTCCTTTATTCCAAGTTTTCCTTTCTCTGCTTCGCATTCGGCTTTTGTTAGTGGTTTTGGTGTAAATGGAGCTCCAAAACATTTACCATTAACTTCAAATGCACATCCGCTTCCCAGTTTGTTTGCGTTAAATAAAACTACATCATTACTT
>OIYS01001328.1_pt1 | contig 12820 bp, 12 predicted proteins | sample 1588271 | NCBI WGS metagenome assembly OIYS01 (sample SAMN03283286) | human gut metagenome | biome: human-associated habitat; material: feces | host: Homo sapiens | place: Peru | collected 2012
ATTATTTAATTGAACATAGTTTGCAAAACATTTTACGTATTGGGTTAAATTATTAACCTCTAGTATTCCATCTTTGGCCTTTTCATCTATATAACTATATGATCTTATTACTTCCCATACTACTGGCATTTTACAGGCGGATACAAAATCAATAATTGCATTAATTTTATCATTTTTATATATATATTGTAAGACATTATAGTCACCATGAGTATTCATAATCGTTAATTTATCTGTATTGCTTAAATCAATATTGTCTTTAATGTATTTTAGCATGGATATTTTGTCTGTTAAATCTTTATATATTTGAGGATAATTATTCTCTGTAATTTTATTTAATAACTCTTGATGATTTGTTATACTTTCATCTAATGTTTTCTTAGTATATGACATGTCACAATATGGTAATGTAATTTTTAATGTATCTAGACTTTTTACTATTTTTCCTAAATATTGAGCAGATTCCATAACTTGTTCTTTAGTGCCAGTGTTAGATTCTATTGGATATCCATCTATATATTTTTGAATTATTATAACTCTATTTTTATATGTATAATTGTATTCTCCAGATTTTGTTTTTAAATATTCAGGTACAGGAATGTTGTCTTTTTTTAAATGATTAATTATAATTACTTCTTTATCTATTTCTTCTTTTGTATATTTGGATTGAAATTCTTTTAGAACATATTGATTATTATTTAGTACATATATATTGGCACTCCCGCGATTTAACTTTTCTATTTTATTGATGTCTATACCATAAATACTTTTTGCAATATCTACTATAATTTCGTTTGTAAGCATTGTTTTCTCTAACATATTTATTTCTCCTTTGCTTATATTATACACTAAAAAAGGACTGTAGTTAGTCCTAAATAATAATATAAGTTTTAAAATAAATCTGAATGACTACCTGTAGCTACAAGAATTAAAATTAGTTGATTATTCACATATTGATAGACTAATAGCCAATCCGGTTCAATATGACACTCACGACAATTTTTAAAATTCTTACTATCATTCAACATATGGTCTTTATATTTTTCATGTAATTCTAAGCCATTTGCTAATCCATTAACTATATGTTTAAGTTTTTCAGTATCCTTACCTTGCTTTTTTATTTTTTTATAATTTCTTTTAAATTCATTAGTATATTTAATTTGATACTTATCTTTTGTCAATAAATTAATCGTCATTATCTAGTTCCTCAAATAATTCTTCAACTGAATTATATGATTTATATTTGTCAGGATGCTTCATCATATAGTCAACTTCTTTTAAGGCTCTTTGTAATTCTTTACTTTGTTTAGGTTCTTCAATTTTAAATGGAATACTAGACGTTTTAACACATTTAGTCAAAAACATATTTATAGCAGTACTCATATTTAACCCTAAACTTTTAAATAATAAATCACTTTCTTGCTTAAGAGTAGAATCTACTCTTATGTTTAAGTTTGTTGTATTAGGAATACTATTCATGCTATCCCTCCTCATAATATAAGTTTATTCTATTTTTTGATGTTTGTCAACACATTTTCATTACTTTGTCATTATTTTTAAATATATAAAAAGGACTGTAGTTAGTCCTAAATAATATTTATATATATTTTTCAATAACTCATATATTAATCTATAGTTCAGAATTTTTATTTATATCTTTTAGTGTTTTCTTAATATATTTTATGATATTTTCTTTAGTTATACCGTACTTTTCTCGTAATTCTTGAACGCTTCCATGTTCAATAAAGTTGTCCGGGAATGCATAAGATTTTATTTTAGTATTAATACTACTATCCACTAATAATTCTTTAATGCTAGATGAAAGTCCTCCAATTATGGTGTTATCTTCAATAGTAATAACTAGTTTTGTTTTGATAATTGATTTTTTAATAGTACTTGTATCTAGTGGTTTTATAAATCTTGTGTTTATTAAATCACAGCTTATATTATATTTTTTTAGTTCGTTTACTATTTCCATACCTAATGGTGTCATATTACCTATAGTAATTATGCTTACTTCAGTACCGGTATTTAATATTTCTGATTTGCCTAGAGTTATTTTTTGATGTTTGGTAAACTTGATTTTAGATTCACTACCTCGTGGATACCTGATTACTACTGGTTTATTAAGTGTTATGGCATAGTCCATCATTTGTTCTAGTTCAATAAAATCTTTAGGAGCCATAATAGTAAGATTAGGGATTAATTTAAAGAATGATAAATCGTACAAGCCTTGATGAGTTTCACCATCATTACCAACTAAACCTGCGCGATCAACGCACATAATTACTGGGAGATTCTGCATACAAATATCATGAATTACTTGGTCGTACCCTCTTTGATAAAATGATGAATAAATACTTACAAAGGGAATCATACCTTCTTTAGCAAGACCAGCGGCAAATGTTAAGGCATGTTGTTCCGCTATACCGACATCAAAAAATCTATTAGGATAATTGTTAGCAAAATCTTTTAGACCGGTGCCATCTTTCATAGCAGCAGTAATTGCTACTATTTTATCGTTATCTTTAGCCATACTAACTAACTTATCGCCAAATACTTTAGAGTAATCTTTTTGCTTTTCTTTTATAGGTAAGCCAGTTTTTAAATCAAAACTACTTGTACTATGAAATTTATCGGGATTTTGTTCAGCATTTTCATAACCTTTGCCTTTTTTAGTTATAATATGAATTAGTATTGGTTCTTCTAGTTCTTTGGCTTCACTTAATATTTCTTCTATTTCTTCAATATTATGTCCATCTATTGGGCCTAGATATTTAAAACCTATTTCTTCAAAATACATACCTGGTATTATTAACTGTTTAATAGCATCTTTAAATTTACTAACGATAGTAGCTGTTTTATTACCTATTATAGGAATACCTTTAATTCTTTTCTTCCACTTATCATTAGATTTATTATATTTCTTTTTACTTCTTAGTTTGGTTAATATTTCGTTTATGCCACCTATATTTTTAGAGATACTCATTTCATTATCATTTAAGATAACTATTAGGTTTGTTTTTGATGAACCGGCATGGTTTAAGGCTTCTAGGGCCATTCCTCCGGTTAGAGCACCATCCCCAATAACGGCGACAACTGAATACTTTTCTTTTTTTAAGTCTCGTGCTTTGGCTATTCCTAAAGCTGCAGATATTGATGTGCTACTATGTCCGGTATTAAAGCAATCAGTTGGTGATTCACTAGTTTTGGGAAATCCGGCAATTCCATTCATTTTTCTTAAAGTTTTTATACTATCTTTTCTTCCGTTAATTATTTTATGAACGTATGATTGATGACCAACATCCCATATAATTTTATCTTTATTAGGATCAAAGACACTTTCTAGAGCAATAGTTAGTTCTACTACACCTAAGTTGGATGCTAAGTGTCCACCATTTTTTGAGACAATATCTAATATATATTTTCTTATATCATCAGCTAAGAGATATTTTTCTTCGATATTTAATTTTTTTAAATCATCGGAGTTATTAATTTTATCTAACATAATTACTTCCTTCTTTAGATATCTATTATAACATGCATAAAGAGTAATTAGCAAAGAAATTAAATGTTTACTACTTTATTAGAGGTAATAGTGATACTATCCTTTTCATTAATAATAGCATCAACTACTTTATTTTCAACAATATTACTTAGTACTTTATTTACTTTTCTAGCACCAAACTCATGATAATTACATTTATTTATTACTTCTTCTAAGACACTATTATCAATATTTATAGTAATATTATTATATTTATTTTTTATGTAGTCTATTCTATTATTTATTATATCTATTAAGTTATCTTTATTTAAGTTATTGAAGGTTATAATATTGTCAATTCGGTTAATAAATGATGGTGGAAAAACAGTTTTTAGAGAAGATATGACTTCATCTTCTTTATTCTGATTAAATCCTACTTTAATTTCTTCAAATCCGACATTTGAGGTCATGATAATTGTTATGTGGTCAAATCTTATGACATTACCTTGATTATCTTTTATTTTACCTTCATCTAATATTTGATAGAATAAGTTAATTACACTTGGGTGAGCTTTATCTATTTCATCTAATAATAATATAGAATTAGGTTTTTCTTTAATGAGACCAAGAATGTTTTTGTCATCATATCCAACATAGCCAGGGTTAGAACCTATTATTTTATTTATAGAGGTAGCATCAGAGTATTCAGACATATCTAGACGAATAAAATTAGATTCTCCTAAAAAACTTTTAGCATAATTTTTAGCCATTAATGTTTTACCAACACCGGTTGGTCCAATAAATAGTAGTGAATAACATTTGTTATCCTTATAGCCTAGTTTTATTCTTTTAGTGATACTTATTAGTTCTTTAATGGCATTATCTTGGCCAATAATAGTTTTACTTAGACTGTCTTCAATAGTTTTTATACTTTTTACTGAGTCAGATAATACTTCATACATAGGGATAGAACAACGGTTATTAATAACACTAGCTATATCATTTATTGATACTTCTTTACTGTTGGTAGTAGTTAGTTCTAAACTATTTAATTTATTTAATACTTCATTTTCTTTTTGACGATAGTAGTAAGCCTTTTTAATATCATTATCTAGAATATATGTTTTTTTCTTATCTCTTATATCATTTAATTCTTTTTGTAATTTGCTTGCTTCTTCGTTAGTATTATTTTGTAGACTTACTTTTGAGCAGACTTCATCCATAATATCTAGTTCTTTGTCAGGACGATTGCGGTCATAGATATATTTTTCTGATAAAGCAATAATTGAATCTATTACACTATCGTTCATACTTACTTTATGATATTTTTCATAGAGTGGTTTTAGTTTTAATAAGATATTTTTAGTGTCAGAAATTGATGGTTCTTCCACAAAGATTTTTTGAAATCTTCTTTCTAAAGCACCGTCTTTTTCGATATATTTATGATATTCAGCAGTGGTAGTAGCCCCGATTATTCTTATTTTACCTCTGGCAAGGGCCGGTTTTAAAATATTTGATGCATCGATAGCGCCTTCCGCTCCACCAGCTCCTACGAGGGTATGTATTTCATCAATAAATAAAATTATGTCATTATCATTTTCAACTTCTTTAATGAGTTTTTTCATGCGGTCTTCAAACTCACCACGATATTTAGTGCCGGCAACTAGAGAGGCCATGTCGATAGAAATTATTTTTTTACCGTTTAGTATTCCGGCTTCATTACTAGCAATTAATCTAGATAATTCTTCAACAATAGCAGTCTTGCCAACTCCTGGTAAACCTATTAATAATGGGTTGTTTTTACATCTTCGGCATAATATTTCTAAAACTCTTTGGACTTCTTTTTCTCTACCAATAACGGGGTCTAATAAATTGTTTTTAGCTTTTTCTGTTAAATCTATTCCTAAATCTTCGGCTAGTATTTTTTTCTTCTTCTTTCTTTTTTTGATTAATTTGCTAGCAAATTCTTCATACATAGATTCAACATCAAGATCCATTGAGATAAATATTCTGATGGCTATTCCTTCTCCTTCTTCTAAAAGGGAAGAAAATAAGTGATATGGTGTTACCTCCCCATTATTGTTATCTTTGCTATCTAAGATAGCATTTTCTATTACTTTTCTTAGTAATGGGGTATATAAGAATATTTCACTTTTCTTACTACCTATTCCTATTATATTTATTATTTGTTCTTTAAATTTATCATAGGTTAATCCGTATTCTTTTAATCTTGTTGATAATTCACTATTAGTGTGTAATGTGGCTAATACTAAGTGTTCTGTTCCAATATATGGATGATTTAAATCTAACATTTCTAATTTGGCTTTTACTAAAATATTTTGAGCTTCTTCATTAAAATTACCTATCATATACTACTCCTTTCATATTATATTCTATGTATATAATGGGTAATTTTATTTATTTTTAAACTTCTAAATATCTACATTTTATATAAATTAAAAAAATATCAGCATTATACTGATATTAAATTATTTATTCTATTAAGATAGTCATCACTTTTAGTAATATAAGATCCAACGACAATTGTATCTATTCCACTATCTTTTATTAAGTAAACATTAGTGTTATTAACACCACCATCGATTTCTAGAGATAAATTATTATTTATTTTTTTGATATATTCTGCTCTACTTAGAGTGTTCGGCATAAATTCTTGACCACCTTTGCCTGGGTTAACGCTCATTATTAGGATACCTTCTATTTTATTTAGATATGGGTATAATAATTCAACGTTAGTGTTTGGGCTGATAGCAAGTCTTGCTTGATAACCTAGAGAGTGAATTTTATCTATTAAATTATCGATATCTTTGTCTATTTCAATATGAATAGTTATGTTATTGATACTCATATTATGTAGTTTTTCTATATAAATAATAGGGTCTTCTACCATTAGGTGAATATCTAGTTTTTTGTTGGATACGTTATTTATTTCTTTTATTTCTTCAATAGAAAACTTAGTATCAGGAACAAATAATCCGTCCATAACATCTATATGAATATAGTCAGTTTTTGTATTATTTAGCTTTTTTACATAATCTATTTTATTATCTGTTGATAAGATGGATACTGATAGTTTCATTAAATCACCTACTTATTATTAATAAATTTTTGATAATTTTTATAACGAGATGGTAATATTTCGTTTTTATTTAATAATTCAATAACATGACAGCCTTCTTCTTTAGTATGAAGGCAATCACTATATTTACATAAATGAAGATTATTAAACATTTCGGGCATATTATCTCTTATATCTAGTTTAGTCATATTAGTAAAATCTATTTGAGAAAAACCTGGGGTATCAACAATTAATGATGTACCTACTTGATATAATTCAGTATGTCTTGTGGTGTGTTTACCTCTATTTAGGGCATATGATATATCATTAGTTTGAAGATTTAGACCGCTATCCAATTTGTTTAGTAGACTAGATTTTCCCGCCCCACTTTGACCAGCAAAGGCTACTATTTTATTTTGCATTAATTCTTTTAATTTATCTAGTTCTGTATTAGTTATAACGGTATAGCCAATACTTTGATAATAACTTATATATTTATCTATTTCTTGTAATTCAAGGGGTGTTAATAAGTCTAATTTAGTTAAACATATTATTGGTGTAATATTGTTATAAGATATAATTGTTAGTAATTTATCTAATAGATAAGTGTCAAAGTTAGGATTTTTAACACTAGTAACTACTAAGACAATATCAATATTAGCTACTTTAGGTCTTATTAATTCATTTTGACGTGGTAATATTTTTTCAATATAATTATCTTTTTCATTAAAGAGTACTTTATCTCCTACTAAGGGAGTCATTTTTGAATATTTTATTTTACCACTACATTTACAGATATAATCTTGATTATTGGTTCTTACTGTATAGTCGTTACTGATATTTTTAACAATTATACCTTGCATATTACACTCCTATTCTGTACCGCTTCCACTACTGCTACTACTACTGCTAGCAGGTTTTTCTTCTGGTAAGGCATCAGCAATTTTTACTTTAATACTTATTCCACTAATAATAGGATCACCTATTCTTGATTGATAAGTTATTTTACTATTTTTTAATTCTTCGTACTTGTCTTGTGGTACTGCTTTATTGTTTTTATCTAAGACTGTTATTGAAACGTTATACTCATTAACAAAGGCTATTACTTCTGATAGAGTCCATCCTTCTTCGACCATGTTAGGATACTCTTCAACGATGTTAGGAATATATAAAGTAATAGTATCACCTTTTTCTAATAGTTTCTTTTCTTCACTATTATACTTAGGATTTTGTTCTAAGATATGGTCTGTCTTATCTTTATAGTCATCTTTATTTTCAACGTCTTTTCTTTCTATTAGAACGTTAATTCCTAATAATTCTAGTTTGGCTTTTACTTCTTTATAATCTAGGCCGGTATAGTCTTCTAAGTAATGGAAGTCGCCACCACTTGATTTAACAACAGTTATAATTGTACCTTTTTTTCTTACTGTGCCGGCTTTAGGTAAGGTATTGATGACGTGACCTTCTTCAACTTTATCACTTGATTCTGTTTCTATGACATAGTCAAATCCTAGTTTTGTTAATTCATCTAGGGCTTCATTTATTTCTTTATTAGTTAAGTTAGGAACACTTATTTCTTTTACATCTCCGGTCATTAAGACAGTAAATACTATTACACCAATAATAATTAAACTTAGGAAGACACATGATAAGATTATTACTACTTTATTTTTCTTCTTTTCTGTTGGAGGTATAGTATCTTCATCTAGAAAATCAGATTTTATTTCAGTAGATATTTCTTCACTTGGTATTTCTTCTTTATTTACTATAGGTTTTTTTATTTTCTTGATGGGATTTAGTTTCTTAGCTTCGTCATTATTTTCTATTTCAGGATATTCAAAAGAATATTTTTCAACATCAGGATTATCTAAACATTTTACTAAGTCTTCATGCATTTCCATCACAGAATCATATCTATTTCTTGGGTTTTTAGCTGCTGCTTTCATAACAATATTCTCAACACTTTGCGGAATTGTTGGGTTCTGTTTTCTTAGACTTGGCATTGGCTCTTTTAAATGCTTTAAGGCTATTTCAACGGCATTATCACCTTTAAATGGAATAGTGCCAGTTAATAATTCATACATTAGTATTCCTAATGAATAGATATCACTTTTTATAGTAGCTCCTTTACCACTGGCTTGTTCTGGTGGTAAATAATGCACTGAGCCCATAACTGAGTTAGTTTGGGTTAGTTGGGTAGCGTTTAGGGCCATGGCAATACCAAAGTCAGTTATTTTTATTAAACCATTATCCATAATCATTATGTTTTGTGGTTTAATATCTCGGTGAATTATATAAGCCGCATGTGCATGAGCTAGTCCATCAGTTAGTTGGGTCATAATGTCTACTACTTCTGGGACGGTTAGACTACCTCTTTTCTTTAGTAATTGTTTTAAGGTCATACCATCAATATATTCCATAACTATATAGTGCTGACCATCTTCTTCTCCAACGTCATATACTTCAACAATATTGGGATGTGATAAATTAGATACAGATAAGGCTTCTCTTTGGAATCTTCTGATAAATTTATCATCATTTGATAAGTCTCCTCTTAATACTTTGATGGCAACTTTACGATCTAATATTAAGTCATTAGCTAAATATACATTGGCCATACCACCTTCACCAATTGATTTAACAATCTCATATCGATCGTTAATTCTTTGCCCCTTTGATAACATTATAAATCACCGCTTTCCTTCTTTAAATAAGCTATTGAAATGTTGTCAGTTCCTCCACGACTATTACTCTTTTTGATTAATTTTAATACAGTATCTTCGATTGATTGGTCTTCATCATTTAAGGCTTTTTCTATTTGTTCAGCTGTTAACATATTAGTTAGACCATCACTACATAAGAATATTCCTTTTACTGATGTATCAACATCAAAGATATCTACTTCAATTGGGTTGTTAGCACCAAGTGCTCGCATTAAGACATTTTTACGAGGATGATATTTAGCTTCTTCCTCTGTTAATTCACCAGTAGATACTAATAGATTTACTAGGGTATGGTCTTTAGTTACTTTATGAAGAGTGCTATTTTTAATAACAAATCCTGAACTATCTCCAATATTACCAAATAAGATATAATCATCAGTTTTAATAGCCATAACTAAAGTTGTACCCATACCTTTACTATCGGGATTAGTATCAGTATATTCAAATATTTTATTATTTATTTCTTGAACTACTGTTCTCATCCATTCAATGGCACTATCTTTATCTTTTAGAGATGACATTTTATAGAATGATTCTGTTAAATGATTAATAGCAATTGATGAAGCTATCTCACCAGCTTTATGTCCTCCCATACCATCAGCGACCGCTAATAGATATTCTTTATTCTCATTATTAATTATTGTTACACTATCTTCGTTATGTGAACGAACTTTTCCTGGATCTGTATAATAAAATGTTTGCATATTTAACCTCCTATTTTATTTTGGTTAGCGCGTAGTTGGCCACAGGCGGCATCTACTTTTCCACCAAATTCACGTCTTATTGTTACGTTTATTCCACTTTTCTTAAGTATATCATAAAACTTCAATATTTGCACTTGTTTTGTTCGTTTGAAATCAATATTTTCGGTTTCATTATATGGAATTAAATTAACATAACAGTTTATTCCTTTAATTAAGTTAGCTAATTCTTTGGCATTTTCAGCACTATCGTTTACTTTATCTAACATTATATATTCAAAAGTTATTCTTCTATTAGTATTTTTCTCATATTCTTTAAGGGCTTCCATTAGTTCTTCTAGTTTATAGGCTTTACTAATTGGCATAATCTTATTTCTAATTTCATCATTTGGAGCGTGTAAACTAATGGCTAGGTTTACTTGTCCTTGTTCATGCATGAATTTCTTAATACCTGGAATGACACCACAAGTTGACACTGTTATGTGTCTAGTACCAATGGCAATTCCTTTAGGATGAGTTATTATTTTTATGAAATTCATGACATTATCGTAGTTGTCAAATGGTTCGCCGATTCCCATTACTACAACATGAGATATTCTTTGCTTAATGTCTTCTTCAATTAACAATATTTGCTCAACCATTTCATATGCTTCTAGATTTCTTACTTTTTTTAGTCGGCCACTTTCACAAAATTTACAGCCCATATTACATCCAACTTGTGATGAGACACATATACTAATACCATAATCATGATACATTAAGACAGATTCTATGGTTTGACCATCTTGTAATTGGAATAGATATTTCTTTACTAAGTCATCTTCTTGTTTGTAAACTATTTTAATCATATCAAAGTTAAAGTCTTGTTTTAAATGTTCTTTAATGTTTTTACCAATATTATTCATTTCATCAAAACTTTTTACTCCTTTTTGATATAGAAATTCATATATTTGGGTTGCTCTAAATTTTTTATCGTTAATAGATAGAAAATATGATTCTAAATCATTAAAGTTTATGCCATATATATTCATAAGTTTCACTTCCTAGTTATATATAGTATACCATTTATTATATAGAAAATAAATATTTTACGTTAAAAAAGAATAGGCTTTTGGCCTATTTTATAATTATAATGTTATTTTATTATGGTGAATATCAATTTAGTTAGTAATCCAATTATAGTAAATGCTAACCCAAACGCAGCACCTCTTTGAATAAATTCTATTTGCCATTCCTTTGATTTGTCATCTTTAAATGTGTAGTATAATGCATATCCAATTAGAAAATTAGAAAAACCTGCTATAAATAGAACAATTCTTTGTGATAATGGTTTATTGCTGTAAAAAGATTTTCCGCTACTCATAAAACTAATTCCTCCTTGTATTATTTATTATATCATATTAATTGTATTTTTTGTTAATTTTTTAGTATTTTTTAAGCCTAATGCGTTTCTAGATATTCTTCTAGGGTTTTACCACTATTATATATGTCAATAGCTTGTGGTCCAATATATCTTAGATGCCATGGTTCATAGTTATAGCCGGTAATGTCTTCTTTATTTTTAGGATATCTTAATATAAACCCGTATAATGGACATTTTTGATGAATAATTTGCAGTTCTTCTAAGTCTTCTAATTCATATTCGATATAGCATTTATCATCTTTATAAAGACAAAAGTCAATAGCTAGTCCTGTTTGATGCTCTGAACTTCCTGGTTTGGCAATACTTTTAAAGGCATAGTTATATCCTTTCTCTAAAACTAATTTATTATATATCTTTTCTTGATAGTTATAATCACGATAACCACTTTCTATATCAATACTAATGCCTTTACTTTGTAGATATTCTTGAAATTTAAGAAAATTATCATAAGCTACTTTAGATAACATAACATTATCTTTATATTTACTATTTGTTTTAACTAGATCGTAGGGAACATAGTTCTTATCTAGTTTTTTATTTTTGTTTACTAATAATATATTATTCATACTATATTATATGCTTATTATACTTTAGAGATACTTTTATGATTTTTCATTAATTTCTTAATACCATATGGATGTGGAAAAGCAACGGTAATAATTGATTTATCAACAGAGATAACTACTCCTTCGCCATATTCAGTATGTTTTATTATTTCTCCTTCAGTAAAATCAGTATTAGTATTGTTATACATTTTTTCTTTAATTATTTTATTTATCATTCTTTCTACTAAAACTGTTGTTTTTCCACTTCCAGGACACGCTTGAATATCACGTGATTCATTACACAGAATTACGTTAATTTTATCTTGCTCAAATTCCGCTTTTCCTGCCAAAATTATATCGTGAGCAATTTTGATTTCGTCAGCTGTTGCAAAGTCATTATTCATTGTGCAGTGTGGTTACGTGTTTAATTGCCTCTATTAAATAATGCAAGTGCTCATCATCCTTAAGAATTGATTTATACTTGGTTGCCTCTCGATTTAATATTTCAGCCAAGTATTGTGCAGTTATCGCCTTTGAAACTCTACCCTCATTCAATGGTTCGAAGATTTCATATGCGATTGATTCCGAAGATGTATCTGAATTGTATCTTCTATTGGTTTCGTCAATGGCCGTTTTAATAGATAATAGCCCTTTATTATCCTTTGCTAACATGGTAGCTGCAGCAAGTTCTTTATATATACAGCTACGCGCTATTTCATATTCAAGCGTCCACTCTTTAGGAATAAATATTCTGATATCAGAACACCCATTATATTTCTTTCGTAAAGAATCGCTTTTCCGTTTTCTCATTTCAGCAATATCAACTGCGGTTATATCTGCTAAGTTATTATTATAATACTCT
>OIYS01001329.1_pt1 | contig 12819 bp, 7 predicted proteins | sample 1588271 | NCBI WGS metagenome assembly OIYS01 (sample SAMN03283286) | human gut metagenome | biome: human-associated habitat; material: feces | host: Homo sapiens | place: Peru | collected 2012
TCCCCGGATTCTCCTCAGGCCTATCTCGGCAGCCTCAGGCACGGTGATGAAGCAGAAGACGATGAAGCAGAAGCGGACACATTCCCGGTTCTTGCCCATGACTTGTCTGTCAAACTCCATGACTTGCCCGTCAAGATCTGCATTCCCGTGCGAAGCGCGGGCGGCGAGCGATACGGCCCACGCCCATCAAAAAAGCATCGAGGCGTCCTTGTCCCGGTTTTTGACGAGCCCTGATTCCCCTGAAGAAATCGGGACAAGGGGAATAGAGGGGCAGGGGGCTGGGGTTCTGTGTCTTCTGTGTGCCGCGAAGCGGCTTCAGTGTGTTCAGTGGTAGAAACGGTGGAGGAGGGGCTTCCCCACGGATAACACAGATCCGGGTTTCGCCCGACACGGATCTGCGCGGATCCGCCTTGGTCTGCAACGAGATCAGAACAATTTTCAAAACGGACTGTCATTTGAGGGTGGCGCGTGCGTGTCATAGTATGTGATTGGTATCCCGAAGGGAGAAACGAAGGCGGATTGGAAGGTTGACTGGCGTGGCGGCGCGGCGGGGGAGTTGCCACCTGGTCGATGTTCTGATGCACTTTCGCGCAGTTGAAAACGTTTGTCGCTGATCCGCCGGAAGACTGGTAATCATCTGATTGGAGTCGGCGCAAGTCGTGGAGACGTGAGCCGGGGGCGCATGTGCCCTCGTGTCCTTTCGTCCCCGCACTGGGTTCTCCCTTCGGGCATACCAGTCGCCTCGGCGGAAACACGGTGCGGGGATGTTCAGATGAAATATGCAGAATGTCATTCGGTGGCGGGACGAAGACGGGCCTCGTCTATCGGCTGAAGGAGTGCGAGACGCTGGAGGCGTTTGACGGGCAAGGATGAGTTCTGCTATAATACCTTCATGAATTTAACGGACGTATAATTTACGGAGGTTTAGTTGTGAAGTTCTACAACCGGGAGAAAGAAGTCGCGTATTTGCGGGATGTCCGTGAAAAATCGCACGTTCATGCGCGGTTTACGGTGATTACGGGACGTCGCCGTGTCGGTAAGACGCAATTGGTTCAGCAGGCCATGGGCGACGCCCCCTATCTCTATTTCTATGTCGGACGGAAGAGCGAGAAGGACTTGTGCGAGGGCTTTCAGTCTTTGATGAAGGCGGTTCTTGACGTTCCGATTGTGGGTGTCGCAACGCGATTCGAGGACTTGGCGGAGGTGATCTTTTCAGAAGCGGAGAAGCGGCCCATTACGCTGGTCATCGACGAGTTCCAGGATTTCTACCGCGTCAATCCATCCGTTTTCAGTGCGCTTGCCAATCTGTGGGATCGGCATGAAAAGACGGCCAAATTGAACTTGATCGTCTGCGGCAGCATCAACCGCCTGATGAACAGGATCTTCCGGAATGAACAGGAGCCGCTGTACGGGAGGAACACGGGCAGCCTCAGGGTCTTGCCGTTCAGGGCATCCGTTCTGAAGCGGATTCTGTACGATCACGCACCCGGCTCTGTCAACGATGATCTTCTGGCGCTGTGGACGTTCACGGGTGGTGTTGCCCGCTATGTGCAACGGCTGATGGACGAGGGCGCGTTTACGCGGGAGGCGATGATTCGGACGATTTTCTCCGAAGGGTCTTCGTTTCTGGACGAGGGAATGTCGCTGCTGGTTCAGGAGTTCGGCCGCGACTACGAGACGTATTTCTCGATCCTGTCGGCCGTCGCGTCCGGGAATACGGAATACTCGCAAATCAAGAACATGGTCGGCACGGAGATCGGTGCGCATCTGAGCAAGCTGGAGAACGAGTATGCGCTTGTCCGGCGGAAGGTGCCGGCTTTTGCGAAGGTCAGCACCAAGAATTCGCATTATGAGATTGACGACTGTTTCTTCCGCTTCTGGTTTCGTTTCGTCTTCAAGCACCAGTACCTTGTTGAGCTGGGACGCTTTGAGCAGCTCCAGCAGCTGGTTGCACGGGATTTCGACGCCTTTTCCGGCTTCGCGCTTGAGCGGTACTTCTACTGGAAGTTCGTGGACGAATCGACGTACACGAAGATGGATTCGTGGTGGGATCGCAGGGGTGAGAACGAGATTGACCTTGTCTGCGAAGACGAGCTCGAAAACCGTCTCGACTTCTGCGAAGTCAAGCGCGATGTGCGGCGATTCGATGAAGCCGTCCTGCGCCGGAAAGCCGAGGTGTTTTTTGCGGCAAATCCCCAGAAGCGTACACGGCAGATCGGCTATCGCGGCCTCTCGCTGCGAGACATGTAGCATCGTGTGTGTACGGCAGCTGCCGTCGGCGGCGTGGCTGAAAAAATAATCGAGATTCCGCTGTCATTCTGCGTCGGCGCGTGCGTGTCATAATATGTGATTGGCATCCTGAAGCGTCGGCGCAAGTCGTGGAGACGTGAACCGGGGGCGCATTGCGCCCTCGTGTCCTTTCGTCCCCGCACTGTGTCCTCCCTTCGGGCATACCAGTCGCCTCGGCGGAAACGCGGTGTAGGGATGTTCAAATGAAATATGCAGAATGCCATTCGGTGGCAGACATCGTGCGCGAGGTCTTTGACCTCGTGCGATGGGATCGTTCACGCTCGCACGGCGGGCGCGTGGCCTACTATTTCCGCGGCGAGAACGCAAACCACGAAGGTGGGGACGATGTGCCGCGCGATCTCTTGACGCCGGGAATCTATCGTGGCGACACGTTGCTGAAATTCGAGCCGGAGATCTTCAACGAGGCGCTGCGGGTATTCCCGGAGGAGTTCGTGCGAGACCGAACGACCTTCGAGATCCTGACGCGCATGCAACACTACGGCTATCCCACGCGGCTTCTGGACGTCACGCCCAAGCTGATGACGGCGATTGGGATGGTGCGTTCGCAGAGAGGGCGGAATGGCGAAACGCGCAAACGCCAAAACGGGTTCATCCATGTCTTTCGCGTCAATGCGGATCGGATCAAGTACGGGACGAGCGATACGGTGACGGCCCTCAGCAACCTGGCGCGAATCAAGAGCGATCATGTGATGATCGAAGATCTTCGGTATTTGAAGGCCGAATGCCAGAACGAACGGGCGGGGTTCTTCTGGGAAAAGGGGAGCCAGACGACGGACGCACTGGAACGGGACATCCAGAAGGTCTGGTGTGTCCGTCCGATGGTGAACAACATCCGCGTCAATTTCCAGGCGGGCGAGTTCTTCCTCTTCGGATGTCATGACCAGAAGAAACCGCTGCAGGCGACCTTTGCCGAGTCGGAATACGACGATTCGCGTTCCCCGACCGAGGGAATCGCGCGAATCGGCATCCTGACCGTCACGCCGCGCGCCAAGGAGGAAATGGATGATTTCGTGGAATGCCTTGACATTGGCGATGAGCGTCTTTATCCCGATTTCGCTCATCATTCAGAGATGTTGCGGGAAAGATTCGGAAATGTGAGATAGTTTCCTGCAAACACTGCCAAAACAATCGAAATAGAAGGAAACTTTATGGCAAATAAAAAAGACAATAAAGCCAAAGTGGTCGGCAAAAAAATAACGTCACGACAGGGGGCGCACTATCATACAGAAGGTTTCATCAAGGAAATCACGGTTAAGGACGACGCGCCGATTACGTTCACGCTCATTCCGACGGAGGCGTTCGCTTTCGGCAGAAACGAATCAGACGGCAAGAAAATGATTCTGATTAAGGGAGAGCCAAAGCAAGAAGAAAGCCCGGAAGCGAAGCTTGTTGCCTTAGGTGTCGAGTTCAGCTTTGACCTTGGCACTGAAAAGACTGACAGAAAAGTAGACCTGTTGTACGCGCTGAAGAAAGATCGGGCTCAGGTTCGGGTGTCTGTTGAGGTGGAAGGCAACCCTACTGCCTCCTCGGTCTCGGGAAGCGAGAATTCGCAGACATACCAGACTACCTCAATCACAATTCTCTAATCAACATAGTCAGGAGCGGAAACGATGAAATCATCTCTTGCAATCTCTGCCGTGACGGCCCTGTCGGTCTGGTGCGCCTTTGCCGTGCCGACGGTCAGCGACCTGAAGGTGACGCCGATTGCGCCGTGGGGGCTGGCGCTGGAGTACACGGTCAGCGGGGCGGTGGCGGGCGATGCCGACATGCCGCTCATGGTGACGGCGGCGAGCGACGGCAAGGTCTACACGGCGAAGAGCCTCACGGGCGACACGGCGTGGTCGAACGGGGCGCATCGCGTCGCGTGGAACATGGCCAAGGACGGCATCACGGCGACGGTTGCGAACGGCACGGTCAGCGTCGTCTCTTATTGTCCGCGCTACTGCGTCATCGACCTGTCGGGTGGCGCGAACGCCACGAACTATCCCGTCTCCTATCTCGATGCCGAGCCTTCGGGCGGGTTCAACACGCTGGAGTACAAGACGACGAAACTCGTGCTGAAGCGCGTCGCGGCGGGGACGTACATCATGGGCATCTATCAAACAAACGAAGCGCACCGCGTCACGCTGTCAAAGCCGTTCTACATGGGGCTCTTCGAGGTGACGCAGAAGCAGTGGTCACTCGTGAAGGGCTCGAATCCGTCGAACTTTGAAGGTGACGCGCGGCCCGTGGCGGAAGTCTCGTATAACATGATTCGCGGCTCGTCCGAGGGCGCGAAGTGGCCCGCGTCGAACGCGGTGGACGCGTCGAGCTTTCTTGGCAAGCTGCGGACGCGAACTGGGCTTGTCTTCGACCTGCCGACGGAGGCGCAGTGGGAGTACGTCTGCCGCGCAGGCACAACGACCATTTACAGTTACGGCGACACGGAGAATAGAGACTACATGTGGTGTTCGTCGGGATATTCAAGTTCAAGTTACCTGCCGTGTGAGGTCGGGACGAAGAAGCCGAATCCGTGGGGATTTTACGATCTGCACGGGAATGTGTGGGAGTGGTGCCTCGACTGGTACGGGGACCGGTACTTGTTGTCATACGGAACGGATCCGAATGGTTCTTCCTCGGGTTCGTGCCGGGTGTATCGCGGCGGCGGCTGTAACAGCGGTGCGATCTACTGCACCTCGTCCGACAGGAACTACTACGGCCCGTCGCACGGGAGCGACTACCTCGGCTTCCGCCTTGTGGTGAACTCGTCGATCAGCGTGTCGGGCGTGAACTGGTCGTCGTTGGCGGACGGGAGTGCCCTCGACGCCGTGCAGATGATCGATTACGTGCCGACGGCTGGGCGGCATGCCATCGTCTCCGTCGATGGCAAGTCGATCGTCGATTCGACGGCGCGTGGCTCGTTTGGGTGGTGTCCGCAGAAGACGGGGAATGTCACGCTGACGCACTCCGGCTGGGGCGGCGCCTTCACGGCGACGTACGACGTGACGGCACTCGACTACTGGACGCAGCCCGCGCCGGAGCCGCCGATGGCCGAGGTCTCGACGATCGCCATCACGCCGACGACGCGGGAGATTCCCCAGTCGGGCGGCGACGCGGAGATTGTCACGTCGGGAAGCGGAAGCTGGACGGCGGCGGTCTCGGACGCGTGGATGACCCTCCATGCGACAAGCGGCGCGGCGGGCGATTCCGTCGCCTATACGGTCGGCGCGAACATCGACGTCGAGGATCGCGTCGGCTACGTCTATGTCGCGGGGCACACGCACACGGTCTCGCAGAAGGGACTCGGCGCGACGGTCGACAAGACGAACGTCGTGGTTGAGCGCGATGGCGGCACGGGTACGGTGACGGTCAGTCCGACGGACACGCGCTCGTCGTGGCGGGCGCGCCCGAACTGCGACTGGATCTCCGTTTCGCCGACAAGCGGCACGGGGCCGGCCACGGTCACGTACCGCATCGCGCCGTGGCACGATGTCTCGACGCGCACGGGCACGTTCACGGTGGGCGGCCACACGGTCACCGTCTTCCAGTACGGCAGCCGCATGGAACTCGACCGTTATTCGGCGGCGTGTGACTACTACGCGCACGTCATCCCCATCAAGGTGGATGCGCTTGCGATTACCTCATGGAGGGTCATGCCAAACGTGAACTGGATTTCGGTCGAGGACGCGGGCAACGGACAGGGCGGCGACACGGTGTCAGTTGTCATCGCGGAGAATCCCGGCTACAGAGAGCGGACGGGCACGGTGACGATCGGCACGGAGACGTTCACGGTCACGCAGGAGGGGCGCACGACCCTCTCCTTCGCGATCTCGCCCGCGCAAAAGGAGATGGCGGCGAGCGGCGGTAACGCGCTCGTTTCCGTCAAGGCGACGCCCGACCTGCCGTGGACGGCGACGAGCGGCGCGAGCTGGATCTCCGTCCGTGAGAATTTCGAGACTGGCGCGGGCAACGGCCACGTCGTCTACACGGTTTCGCCACAGACCACGCTTTATGCGCGCACGGGGACAGTCACCGTCACGCCAGAGCCGGCGAGCTGGATGCTGCCCGCGACGCACACGGTGAGGCAGGCGGCGGCGACGGCGTCCCTCTCGGCGACGGGCCACGCGTTTGCGGTGGCAGGAGAGACGGCGACCGTTGAGGTGTCGGTTAGCGACATCGTGGAGTGGAAGGTCGAGAGCCTGCCGGACTGGATTACGCTGTCGGGCTCGGCGAGCCGCGTCGGACCGGGGACGGTCACGCTCGTGGCGGCAGTGAACGAGACGGGCGAGGTGCGCGAGGCGACGGTGAAGATCGCCGAGAAGGCGTTCAAGGTGAGCCAGAGGGCGCACGGCGTGGAGGGCGAGGTCGAGTACGACAACAGGCTCTTTGGCGCGGACGGCGGTGACGGGTCGATCGCCATCCATCCCGACGGCGACATCGCGTGGACGGCGGTGGCGTCCGCCGACTGGATTGTCATCTTCGAGAACGAATCGGGCACGGGTGATGCGGAGATCCTGTACTTCGTCGAACCCTGCATGGACGATGGTTCGTCCCGGACGGGCACGATCACGGTCGGCGACAAGACCGTCTACATCACGCAGCGCGCCTATGACCTCGACATCACGCCGACGGGCGACTGGGTGACGGGCAATGCGGGCGCGGGCGAAATCGGCGTTTCGGCCTCAGTCGGCGACGTGTGGTCTGTCGTCGTCACCGAGCCGTGGATCTCGATCGTCACGGGGGACGACACGGGCACAGGCAGCGGCATGGTGCGCTTCGCCTACACGGACAATGACACCGGCAAGACGCGCACCGGCAAGATCCTCGTCGCGGGCGAGGTCTACACGCTTACGCAGGCGGCGCACGCCGACCCGTCGTCCGCAGCGTTCACGCAGGTCGATAGCCTTTCTGATGGCGTAAGGCTGCAATGGAAGAATCTTCCGTGGGCGACAGGGTATGAGATCTACCGCGCGCCGACGAACGCGTTCCCGTCGGAGGCGTTGGTGGCGCTTGAGGCGGACGGTTCGTGCGTCTACCTCGACAAGACGGGCGAGATCGGCAAGACGTATTTCTATTGGATCAAGGCCATCGGATCAAGTGGGGTGTCTCAATCGGAAACGGCTGTCACTGGGCGAAAACGCATGCGAGAGACTGTCTTCTCGTCAATAGCCTATGCGAATTTGAAGGGTGCGGCGAACCCGAACCCGGCGACCTACGAGGAGGGCAAGGGCCTCGCGCTTGTCGCGCCGGGAGTTGTCGCGGGCTATGCGTTCACAGGCTGGTCGCCGGCGGCGATCACGGCGGACATGACGGGTGCGCAGACGGTGACTGCGAACTGGCGGCGGATCTGGCCGTCGGTCATCGGTGATGAGTCCGCCGAGGTGACGGGCGACGCCGAGACGGGATTTGGCGTGAGGCCAAGCGCGGGGACGGCGGAAGTCGCCGTGGAGATCCCCGACGGCGTGGACGCGGCGAGGGTGAGGGTTGAGGTCTTGCCGACGGTGAAGACGGTTACGCCCAACGGCGCGGCGGTTCGCGTGGTGCGCGGCGAAGCGGATGTCACGGACTTCCTCGACATCCCGGCGGCGGTCAACGGCGTGATTGACCTCGACGCGGCGACGGTGAAGCCGGAGCTCGCGAAAGAGCCGCTTGACACGGCGAAAGGCGCAGTTGTTGACCTTTCGTCGGCGGGATCTCCTTCGCTCGTTACCGCCCCGACGCGCAAGGGCCTCGTCTACCGCCTGAAGGAGGGCGAGACGCTGGAGGCGATGGAGGCGAACACGACAGGCGACTCGACCATTGGCGATGGAGAGCCCTGGACGCCCGAACTGAAGGTGAAGGGCGGCGCGAGCGGCTTCTACACGATTCGCGTCAGCAAGTAGCCGTAGGACAACGGCAGGAGGTCCCCCGCGACGCGGGGGGCCTCGATTTGATTCCGTCGTGGCCGGACGACCTATCGCGACGGGCAAGGCCGTCTGATCGGGACCGAGACGATCCGTAGGTGAAACACCGCGTTGCCGCCTCTTTCCTGGAGGGATCGTCGTTCCGGAAAGGTACTGGATGGCTTGTCGGATTGGCGGAACTTCGGCCAATCTGAAGAAAATTTCGCTGTGTCTGCGGCCTTCGCACGCGAAGTTCCCATGCCCCTATGGCAAGGGAGTCGGTGAAGTCGATAAATGTGATATAATCCTCGGTGTTCATTGAGAGGAAGTGGAGAACGTGTGAAGGCTGCCTCCATGGCACATATCGAGAAAAGGGCGTTCCCTCGTGAAGAGCCCCGTGTGAAAGCCCCTTTGGGGGAGCTTGACCTAACCTGCGCGCTCCCGCGCGCGATGGCCGAGCGTCCCGGCGGGGGCCGCCTTCTACAGGATCGACACTGATTTCACCGACACGAGACGGCAAAAGGAAAGGGACGCGACATGACCGAATCGATCGAGACGACAAGATGCCGGACGCTGCGCCGGATGCGCAGCCTGTGCTGGGCGCTGCTTGCCCTGCCGCTCGCGGCGGGGGCTTCGCTGGCGGACGCGAACCTGGCGGACTTCCCCCGCCGTGCGGGCGAGACGGACGACGCGCCGCGCTTCCGCCGTGCGATCGACGCGGCCGCGAACGGCATTCTGGAGGTGCCGAGGGGCGAGTACGCAATTGCCTCGCCGCTCGTCGTCACGAACCGCTGCTCGCTTGAGATGCATCCCGCCGCACATCTTGTCGCGACGCGGGAGATGGACTTCCTCCTCACGTGGGCGGCGGCCGGCGACTACGTCTCGCTCACGCTCTTCGAGCCTGACGGGCGGATCTACGACAACCTCGGCCTCTTCGTCCGGGGCGGGGACATCGACGGGAACGGGCTCGCGAGCTGCCTGCGCCTCTCGAACGCGCATCACTTCACGCTCGCGAACGTCACGCTCCACAACGGACGCCGCGTCGGGCTGGAGGTCTCGCGCGGCGAGAAGGGCTATCTCTACGAACTCGTGGCCAACAACGTCTACGCCAAGTGCAACATGAAGGGGCTTGCCGGGAACGTCGGCATCGACATCGGCGTCTCCGACTGCCACCTGACGGACATCTTCGTCATTGACTACACGGTCGGCATTCGCGTGAGGGGCAGCTCGAACCGCCTGACGCGCTGCCACGTCTGGGGTGGCACGGTGCCGCCGAAGGGCATGGGCGTTCGCGAGTGGTCGACGCTCTACGGCGAGAGCAAGAGGCGTCCGTGGACGCCGGAGGCGGAGCGCGAAATGCTGGCGAAGGGGCTGCCCGAGATGCTTGCGGGCTCGGTCGCCTTCGACATCCGGGGCTGGGAACACACGTTCGACGGCTGCTATGCGGACACGGCGGAGACCGGCTTCCGCGTGGCCGGCGGGAACGCGATCCTCTCGCGCTGCGGGTTCTACAACAACCCGCGCATGGGGCTGCGGAAATCGACGGCCATCGTCCACCGGGGCGGGCGGCTGCTCGTCGATTCCTGCTGTTTCAACGGCGGCGCGGGCTGCGAACGGCTCTACGAGGCGTCCGGCGACACGACGCTCCTCTGGCGGACGAACATCGCGCAGGGCGGCGCCGACATGGCGGCCGAAGCCCGGAAACTGGCCGAGAACGCCGGCCGTCGAGATTAGCGGTTTTGACATCCATCGGGGGATGTGCTAGATTGGACGGCATGGCGAAATTGAAGCAGGCAGCGCGCAGTGTCGTGGATCCAGGATACGGGCACGTGAAGAAGGGATGTCCCGTCGGCCGCACGGAACGGGCGGCGTGTCCCGTGCGGTCCTGAGGGGGACGTTGCCGATGTTTGCCGATCGTGCCTACATGCTCGACATCAGCCGGGACAAGGTTCCGACGATGGGGACGCTCCGCCTGATCGTCGACCTGCTCGCGAAGTTCGAGTACAACCAGCTTCAGCTCTACACCGAGCATACATTTGCCTATTCGATGCACCGGGACGTCTGGGAGGCGGCCTCTCCGCTCACGGCGGAGGAGATCCGCGAACTGGACGCCTACTGCGCGCTTCGGGGCATCGACCTCGTGCCGAACCAGAACTCCTTCGGACACCTCGAACGCTGGCTGGTGAAGCCCGCCTACAACCATCTGGCGGAACTGCCGCAGGGTGGGGCGCCCCTGCCGTGGGGCGGCTTCAAGAAGGATCCGACGACGCTCTGCCCGACGGATCCCGCGTCGCTCGCGTTCCTGGACGGCCTCTACGCCGAACTGCTGCCGAACTTCGCCTCCGGCCTTTTCAACGTCGGTTGCGACGAGACCTTCGATCTCCTGGGCGGGGGACGCAGCGCCGCCGCCGTGCGGGAACGGGGCGAAGGCCGTGTCTACCTCGACTTCCTCAAACAAGTCGCCGCCCTCGCGCGGAAGCACGGGAAGCGGCCGATGTTCTGGGGGGACGTGATCCTAAAGCATCCCGAGCTCGTCCCCGAGCTGCCGAAGGATCTCATCGCCCTCGACTGGGGCTACGAGGGCAACCATCCGTTCATGGCGGAGGCCGCGAAGTTCCGCGCCGCCGGGCTCGACTTCTACGTCTGTCCCGGCACGAGCGCGTGGAACTCGCTCGCCGGCCGTGTCGAGAACATGCGCGAGAACATGGTTGCCGCCGAACGGGCGGGGCGGCTCCACGGCGCGCGCGGGTTTCTCGTGACGGACTGGGGCGACGGCGGGCACTGGCAGCCGCTTGCCGCCTCCCTGCCAGGGCTTGTCTTCGGCGGTATGCTTGCGCACGAGGGAGCCTCCGCCGCGAAGATGGATCTCGAATCGGCCCTCAACGGCATCATGGGCGTGCCGCTCGGCGGCACGCTTCTGCGCCTCGGCACGCTCTATCTGCGCGGCGGTGCGCTCCGGGCGAACGCGAGCGAACTCTTCCGCATCCTCGCGAACGACCGGGGCTACTCGCGCCATCCGGGCCTGACGGAACCCATTCTCGCCGAGATCTCGGCGATAGCCGAGGGATGCCGCCACGCGGCCTCCGCCTACGCGGGTGGAGCCTATCCGAACGTGTGGGCGCAGGAGATCGTGTACATGGCGAACCTCGTCGATGCGGCGTGCAATCGCCGCGACGAGAGGCGCCTCCGTTTCCTGCGCGAGGAACACGACCGGATTTGGAAGCTGCGCAACCGTATCGGCGGCATGGTCGATTCACGTGCGAAGCTGCCGCGTTTCTGACCTTGCTGGAACGCCCTTCTCGCGTGGGGCGTGCCATGCTAGAACTGGTACTGCACGGAGAAGACGGCGCCGGAGCCGACGCCGAGCTTCTTCGTGCTGCCGTGGCGGTAGAAACGGTCCTTGTCGCCGGTCTCGGCAAACGCGGCCACGACGGTGAGGTTTTTCGTGACGAACCAGGCGACGTGCGCGTCCCAGTAGTCGTGGTTGCGGATGCCGTCCCCGGCGTCGACGCCCTGCTTGTATTCGACGCCGATGGCGACGTTCTCGGCGGGGAGGATGTCGAGGTTGCCGAACGCCACCACGTCGTAGTCGTTGTAGCCGACGACTCCGTTGACCACCTCGTCCGAAAGGAGGAGGCCGGCGGAGAGGAGGACGGGGATGGGCGTCTGCGTGACAAGCTTGGAGGCGACGAGGTAGGCGTCGAAGCCGTTGTCGTCAAGCCCGAGGGCCTTCACCGTCGCCGAGTCCGTGTATTTCCACACGCCGCCCACGGCGAGGGCCGGGACCCAGTCCGTATCGAAGGCGTTCTCGTCGAGGAAGCGGACCTTCGCGCCGACGTTGTGGGTGGAGATGGAGCGGTCGCCGTAGTTGTGTGCGTCGATGAGACCGTAGCCATAGGAGAGTTCGATGCGGTCCGCCACGGTGACGGCGACCGATCCCGCCCACCAGTTGATGTCGGCGTCGTTGAGGTTGATGTACCAGGCGCCAACCTGCGGCTTGGAGACGATGCCGTTGAGATTGCTGGTTGAATGGCCCTCCCAGGGGAGCCCAGCCGTGTAGGCGAGTGGGTTGAAGGCGATGCCGCCCGATCCCTGTAGGTTGTTGAGGGGCGCGTTCCCGTGCGATCGGATTTGGCATGTAGCACGTCTCCGTTCGGCGGCCCGGCGCGCGAAGTACCCGCGCCGCCCTCGGCGCGTGGCGTCCGAACGCATCTTCACGTGGAGTCGAAATTTCGCAGAGATCTGCGCCCGTCGCGTGTTGTGTCGGATATTGGATGTCGGATATTGGGTTAAGATGTGGGACGTGAAATTATTACGCATCAAAATCTCACATACGGATACATGGGAGGATTGTTGTGGGATTTCGCTTCGGAATCGTGCCTTTCGGAGTTTGGTGTAGGGCAGAAGGGAGGGCGCGGGGACAGTGCGCGCCGAACCACGGTCGCGCGGGAGCGCGACCCCGTGCCACCGGTCGCGGGGGAACACAATCGTGCCGCGTCAGGGAGGGAGATTAGAGGCCGAGGAGGGACTTGGCGGCGGCGAAGGGCGCGGAGAGGTCGATCTTCTTCGCGCCCAGGGCGGCGCAGGATTCCGCGAAGCGGCGGAACTTGTGGGGGCCGGGGTTGAGGTTGTCGAGGATGCGCACTTC
>OIYS01001330.1_pt1 | contig 12815 bp, 13 predicted proteins | sample 1588271 | NCBI WGS metagenome assembly OIYS01 (sample SAMN03283286) | human gut metagenome | biome: human-associated habitat; material: feces | host: Homo sapiens | place: Peru | collected 2012
ACCACAATTTTCAGAACTTGGAATTCCAGATGTAGTTAGAAGAATGATGTATCAACCACAAGGATTAATATTAGTAACAGGAAAAACAAACTCTGGTAAAACAACAACACTTAATGCATTAATAAATGAAATAAATCAAAATGAAAACAAAAAAATCCTTTCTCTAGAAAAACCTATAGAATTTAAACATACTTCACAAAAATCATTAATAGTACAAAAAGAGGTTGGAATTGGTAAAGACGTAATAACTTATAGAGACGGTGTAAAAAATGCGTTAAGAGAAGACTGTGATATACTAATTATAGGAGAGATTAGAGACAAAGAAACAATGGAAGCAGCTATTGACATGGCCGAATCTGGTCATTTAGTATTGGGAACTTTACATACTAAATCATGTGCAGAAACAATAGACAGAATAATAAACTTCTATGAGATAAGAGACCAAGGCTCAGTTAAATACTTAATAGCTTCATTATTAAAACTAATAGTATCACAAAGACTATTAAGAGGAGTAGATGGAAAGTTGGTACTATTGCCAGAAGTTATGGTGGTAGATAATGTAGTAGCTGGATGTATAAGAAAAGAAAAATTTAGCGTATCTGAACTAGAAGATGCAATACAAAGCAGTTTAGGAAAAGGAAATGTAAGCTTAATAAATTCACTAGCTGAATTATATGTTAAAAATAAAATCACATTAGAACAAGCAAAATCACAACTTGAAGAAAAGAATATAGAAATTCTTAATAGAACAATTATGCAAATGAAAATGAAAATGATGCAATAAAGTATTCATTAGAACGGAGGGAAAATATATGCCTATATACAAGTATAGAGCCGCAACAAAGGCAGGAGATGTTGTAGAAAACAGAATAGATGCACCAAATAAATATGCCTTATTGAAGAAGTTAAAAAATAATGACTTGTATCCAATTTCCGTGGTAGCAATTAATGTTAAAGCTAATAAAAATATTAATAAGCAAAAAAGAAACATTGAAGCAAATAATAGTGTTTTAAAACAAGTTAGAGCAGAACAAATTGAAAAAAGTATGAACAAAAAAGATAACTGGTTTAGAAGAATGAAAGACACTATGCAAAAGCATAAAGCTATAAAAAAGAGAGACATATTAGTATTTACAGAAAACTTTTACCTTTTGAAAAAAGCAAATTTTAATAACATACATGCTTTAACAACAGTTATAGAAACGATAGAAAACCAAACACTTAGAATAATAGTAGAGGATATCTTGCTTGGAGTAGAAGCCGGAGAAAACATGTATACAACAATGGAGTACTATAGCTCTATATTTCCTCCAATATACATAAATATGATTAAAGTGGGTGAATTATCAGGTTCGCTTACAAATGCATTAGAGCAAGCAGTAAAATACCTTGAAGATACAGAAGCAATGAATAAAAAGCTAAGGGAAATATTAATACCAAACTTGGTACAATTCGTAGTATTAATGGTTTTGGCAGTAGTAGGAACAATTATATCAGTACCAATGATTCAAAATGTATTTAAGAGTTTTGGTTCAGATGCCAAATTGCCTGCATTAACATTGTGGTTTTCAAATTTAATAAATGCAGTAGCAAAAATATGGTATATACCAGTTGTAATTATAGCAGCAATAGTGGTTTCAATCATAGCTTATATAAGAACTCCACAAGGAAAATATAAATATCACTATTTTAAATATACAATGCCTATATTCGGTAAGTTAATATATGCAATAGATTTTTCAAGACTAGTTCAATCAGTATTATTAAACTTAAAAAATGGCTTAAGAATACAGGAAGCTTTGGAAACTAGTAGAAATATTACGAACAATTCAGTTATGCTATCATTAATTGAATCAGCAATAAATAACATATTAATAGGTCAAAGCTGGATAGAACCATTTGAAAAATCAGGATTATCAACACCAATGATAACAGAAATGCTAAAAATAGGTATGCAAACAGACCTAACTGAAATGATGGAAAAATTAAATAGCTATATGCAAATAGATATAGACAATATAATACAAAAAGTAATAAAAGTATTACCACAAATAGTACAAATATTTGTAGGATTGGTTTTAATATTTGTAGTTTTAGTAGTTATAGTACCATTAATTCAAGTATACATGGGTGGCTGGATGTTAGACAAATATACCTAAAGGTAATTAAAAATATAAATAAAAAATCCGCAAAAGCGGATTTTTTATTGCTTTTTAACTTGTATAAATTTTAGATATATGGTACAATATATTCGTAAAATTTTAAAAATAGAAGGAATTATATGTTAAAAGAAAATATAAAAAATTACGATTTAGAAGAACTAAAAGAATTATCTGTAGTTGGTGGGGATGATAATGGTGGAAATGTTTCCCCATATTCAATAAAGACTAGCTTAATTACTCTTACAGTTATTACGATTTCAATTACAAGTACATTCTCAGTTGGTGAAGCCTGCAGTTGGCCATGATAAGTTAGACATGTAATAAACAATAAAACAATGATTTTATAAAAGGTCAAGTCGCAATAAAACATGTGACTTAATTTTTTATAAATAGAAGGGAGACTTCTATGTGGCATATATCTTTTATGGGTAATAAAAAAAATCAAGAATTCAAAAATGACGTTTTACCCAAAAATTCAAAAAAAATAAGGCTCTTCGTGCCTATGAATGGGTATAAAGTTTTAAAAAAATGCTAAAATGCACTTATATACTATAGAAAAAGTTCATATAACCTTATAAAATTTTTATTACCACATAAAAAGGAATAAGAGTTATATGAACATAAAGAATTTTATCAAATCTCATCTAAATATTAAAGGGTATTCTATAGAAAATATCGAAATCAAACATATTCATCAAAAGAATGATTTTATACAAGAAGTTGTCTATATTCATTTAGAACCTAGAAAGAATAAAGTTTATCATTGTCCAATTTGTCATAAGAAATGCAAAGGTTACGATACACAATACCAATCTAGAACTTGGAGATGTATGGACCTTTTTGGATATAAATGCTATCTATGTTGTAAACTTCCTAGGGTTTCTTGTATAGAGCATGGCATCATCACTGCTAGTGTTCCATTTGCTTATCATAATTCTAGATTTACAAAGGAATTTGAATTATATGTTGGTTATCTTGCATTACAACTTTCTAAAAGTGAAGTTAGTCAAATCGCAATGATTGATTGGCATACTGTTGGCAGTATTTTATCTAGAGTTCGTCATATCGTAGAACCTGACCTAAATAAAAGACTTGATAATCTAAGATATATCGCAGTTGATGAAACATCTTATAAAAAAGGACATAAGTATATTACAGTCGTAATCAATCTTGAAAATAATGAAGTTGTATGGATGGCAAAGAATCATGGGAAAACAGTATTTAAATCATTCTTTGAATCTTTAAGTGATGAACAAATATCTTCTATACAAGTAATAGCAGCTGATGGTGCTAAATGGGTAGATGAAGTGATCAAAGAAGTCAATCCCGATATTACACGGTGTATTGATACTTTTCATTGTGTAGAATGGGCTTTAAGCGCATTAGATGATGTAAGAAAAACTATCGCTAGTGACGTAAAGAAACCTAAAGAAAAGCGTTCTAAAGGAAGGCCTAGAAAAGGTGAACAAGTAGAAAAGAATGAAACTTATAAACACATAAAGAAAAGCAAATATCCACTTGGAAAAAACCCTGAAAACCTAACTGAATATCAAACCGCCCATCTTGAACTTATACTTGCGACCAATCCAACATTAAACAGAGCTTATCAACTCAAAGAAAAACTAAGACTACTATTTAAACTTAAGGATAAAGAGGAAGTAATCAATGAACTTACATCTTGGCTAAGTTGGGCACAAAGATGTAGAATCAATGAATTTGTAGAATTAGCCAAAAAAATAAAACGACATTACGACGCTATTATCAACACCATTACATTAGGAATCAATAGCGCAAAGATTGAATCTACCAATAACAAGATTAAATTACTTATTAGAAAAGCTTATGGATTTAGAAACTTCAATAACTTAACAGATATGATCTATATGACCTGCTCTAGTTATAAATTAAATTTACCATGTAGAGGGCTACCTATTACAACAGTAATAAAAACAAATGAATAATTTTTACCCATTTGTTTTCACGAAGACTCCTTATTTTCTGTGTTAAAGCTGTTGAGGTAATTTCTTCTTTAGCTGGTGTACTATGTCCTCCAAAGTACATACCACCCATAAATACAACAATAACTAACACAATAATGACTATAATTGATCTTAAACTAAATTTGTTTTTCATTTTCATCACACTTTCTTTCTTTGATTATTTTACTATTTTTTAAGGTTTTGTCAACTATATTACTTATTATCTAGTTTATAAATATATCCAAAATTTCTTTTATTAAATTACTTTCTTCTGTAAATCTATTTTTGATTTCTTCATATGTTTCTTTCTTTAAATAATAGGGTTTAAATAAAAGTCTATATGTCTTTACTCCTATATATATTTTGTTATTTATTATTGCTATTATGATTTTTCTATAGCCCTTAGGGCCTTGATTTAAGATTGGATTTTCTAATTTTTCTTCTAATTTGATAATTTTATATAATAACTCTATTCCTACTTCTTTGGTTATTTTTTGAGGATTTTCTAAATAAAAATCATATTTTTCATCAAAGTATTCATTATTAGTTTTTGATTTTACATACTTACTTCTAGGAAGAGTTATTCCTATATTTTTAGAGGTTATTACTATTTTTGGTAAATTTGTTTCATAATCTATTGCAATATAAAATCCTTTTGTAATTTCTCTTCTTATCATTTTTAATGTTATATTTTTGAAACAAAAATTATGTTGTTTATATTCTCCTTCTATTTTTATGTTATTGGTTGCTCGCTCATTATATAAAAGGATTCCAGAACTATCATATAAACATAAAATTTTTGATAGGAATTTATCTTTACTTTTATTATAGTCATATTTTAAGTTCTTAAATTTTTGAGTTTTTATTGCTGGAGTTATTAGATTTTTATTAATATAATTATTAAATATTATATTTGTTTTGGGAAGCGATATTTTAAAAACATCATAAAAGAGAAAAATTGCTGAAACCGGAATTAATGATATTAAAATAAATAATGCTATAACCTCTTTAATTTTAAATTGGATGGTTGCACCATATGACCAATAGTATAAAGTTACTATAAGGAATGCTGCAAAAAGCAGTGTTATCATTATACCTATTAATATAAAAATATCTTGGATGATTGCTCTTCTTTTTAAGATTTGAAACTGTTTTTCTTTTTCGTCCATTATTATTAGACTCCACCATCAACTCTAATAATAGTACCGTTTATGTAACTAGCATTACTGCTTGATAAGAAATATATTACTTTTGCTATTTCTTCTGGTTCAGCAAATCTTTTTAATGATATTTTTTGTTCTTCTTCTTTTTTGAAATCTTCACTTAAATATTTATTCATAGGAGTATTTACCCATCCGGGGCATATTGCATTTACTCTTATATATGGGGCATACTCTTTTGCTAAATTTTTTGTTAGTGATAATACTGCTGCTTTAGATGCATCATAATCTAGGCTTTCTATATATGGTGTATCTATACCGTTAGTTGATGATATATTTATTATATTTCCACTTTTTTGATTCTTCATATATGGGTATACATACTTACACATTAAAAATGTTCCTACTGTATTTACATCCAATATTTTTAAGAAGTTTTCTTTATTTTTATCTTCATAGGTTGTATCTATAGATAGTCCAGCATTATTTATAAGTACATCTATTCTGCCAAATTTTTCTATGCTTTTTGTAACACATTCTTTTATACTTTTTTCATCAGATAAATCTAGATGTAATACTAGTGTTTCTACTTTGTACTTTTCTTTTATTTGATTTTCTAAAAATTTTGCTCTTTCTAATCCAGTATTATATGTAATTATTATATTATCATTATTTTTTGCATACTCTAATGCAGTACTTTTACCTATTCCAGAAGATGCTCCTGTTATTAGTATTACTTTATTCATCATATTTCTCCTTTATATATTTTAAGTAATTATTATAAACTTCTTTATTTAATAACACATGACTATATTTGGGTTCGGTCATATCACATAGATAATCATTATTATTTATAGTTACTATACAGAAATAATGATTATTAATATTTTTCTTAATTGTATCTAGATTGTGGGAAAAGCATATTTCTGAAAATAATGCAGTTAATTCTTTGGAAATATTATCATCTAATTTTGGTTTATATGTTGTTATCATTTTTGCTTTGTATGTAACATAATTAAAAAATAATTCTAATTCTTCTTTAGTTAAAATTTGTCCATTAATTATTTTAGTTTTTAATTCATTGGATATAAAATTAACTTTTTCCATCTTTCTCACCTACTCGATCCCTTTAGCATTATTAACAATTCTCTTTATTTCTTCATCTTCTAATTTAGGTGTCCTTATTCTTATGTCATTATAATTTATAAGTCCCGGTAATTTATTCAAGTCATTTTTATAATTAACGTAGTCGGTTGGTACTGAACCATAGAAGTATATTTTATTTTTTATTACACTGTATATTTTATCTAATAATGGTGATTTATTTGTAATTGATGTAGAGATAATTGTGTGAATATTTACTTTATTTCCATATAGTAAAATTGGTTCTAGAAGTTCCCAAATTTCATTATCACTAGCATTTATATCAAATATTTCATCTATTATTACTATTAAAGGTTCGTGTTCTTCATCTTTATCTTTTCTTAGTTTTATTTCTTCATTGATACTCATTAGGTAATCTAATACTAATTCTGGATTATTTAATAATGGTAAAACTAAATGTGGTAATTTTTCATATATATCCAATCCAGTTTGGCGTTTGTCTATTAGGATAAAGCTTAATTCATCTGGTTTATACTCTAACAAACAGTTATTTATTATTACATTTAAAAGATTGGTTTTTCCAGTTCCTACATCCCCTAAAAGTAATAATGGTGATGACTCTGTTAAACTTATTTTTACCAAATTTTGTTCTTCATCTTCTCCTAATGGAATTTCTAATTTTTTATTCTTATTACATTTACAATTTATTAAAGTATATGGATGACATTTTTTTAATGGGATTTTAATATATATAATATTGCTTTCTGTTGTAGATATTTCTATTTCTACTTTTGTACCTAATTTTAATTCCAAATCTTTTTGCAATTCTAAAATATCATCTATTTTTGTTCCACTGGTAATTTGATATCTATATGTTAATAACCAACTATTTTGATATTGAGATTTGTACTTTACTTTTAATTTAAAACTTTTGAAAAAACTATTTATTTTATTTTCGTAATGCTCTTTGTTTATCTTTTCGTCATGAGTATTTAATAGTGTTTTAGGTGGTACTTTATAATCTTTATATATAACTTTATTTCTTTCTATATTTTCTTTTAATGATAATTTATAATCATAATCTTTTATATTTAAGTAGAATATAAATAACCAAAACAATATAGTACAACAAGTTGACATGATTATATTATATATATTTATATTTTTTTCAAAGAAACTTAAATATATGAAAATTACACTTGCTAAAAGCAATATTTCAGATGGTGTATTTATTTCTATATTACACTTTTTTCCTAGTATTTTTGGTACACTAAAGAAACATAACATTAAAAATATAGCACCTATACTTATATATGCCCCCATTAAATCTCCATAAATTATTCCCATTAAAAATATCATGAAACTTACTACTCCTAATATATTTTTTAATATTCTCATTTTTACACCTCTTTTTATATCATAATTATATCATAATTAATAAATAATTCTAAAAAAAACTATAAACTTTACATTTTATAGTTTTTTCTATGTCTAAATTATTTCTTTATTGGTTGTTGTTTTGTTAAACGTCTTTGCAAATGACCATGTTGGGGTGTTGTATTTAAAGCATTATCTAATGTTAAATTTATATCTGATTGAATTTCTGAGATTGCTTTTTCTTCAGTCATTCCACTTTGTTTCTTCATTCTATATCTTAATAATGCTGGTGTTAATATTGAATTTACATATTCTATATAATCTTTATCACTTGTAAAGTATGATAATAAATTAAACAATTTTTGAGTTATTTCTTCATTTAAAATCAATTTATTTAATCTTACTATTTTATCATATGTCTTATTTCTTACTAGTCTTATATAATTATCCATACTCTCCTGTGATAATTCTGACATATTTTTAGGTTGCTTATCAAATATTACCGCGATTGATAATATGTCGTCCACAAGTAAATCTTGTGTGATGGCATTCTCATTTCTTACTATGTATGAAACACTATAATCTACAAAGTTAAATGCTTTCAAGGCTTCTCCTTTTGTTATGATTGATTTAAATGAAATTAACTTTGTTTTTGCTACCTCATCATTTGACTGATAATTTGGATACTTATTTTTTACAACCTCCATTATTGTTTTTATTGCAAGATTTCTTTCTTGTCTTTCCATTTGATTTTCCTCCCGTTCGCAATAAAAAAGCACTAAACCACAACAGTGACTTCGTGCATTTTAATGCTCGTGTAGGTTTCCCCAGCATAGCTCACCATAATAGGCTTATATGCTCTCACAGTTTTATTGTATTCATTAATAATTAAATAGTTACTAATAAATGCTTTTTTATTTTAATTTTTTATATACATATTAATGGGACGGATGATGGGAATCGAACCCACGCATGTTGGAACCACAATCCAATGTGTTAACCACTTCACCACATCCGCCATAAATACGTAATATAATATATCATATTTTCTTTAACTTGACAATACTTTTTTTGATTTTTTTATAATCTATTTGGATTTATATCTATTTCTACATTACATTTACTATCAGTTTTATACCTGTTATCTATATCAATTAATGTTTGTCTTAAATTTTTATCACTCTTATATTTTATTATACATTGATAATGATAAACATTATTAATTTTAAATGGATTAGCTAAGGATGGTCCTAAAACAAAACTATTTTTATCTAATTTATTTCTTAGATAATCTCCAATTTTTCTTGATTCTGCAAAACCATAATCATAATCTTTGCATTTTATACTTATTAATATTATAAAATAATATGGGCTATAATTTAATTGCTTTCTTATTTTCATTTCTTCTTTATAAAACTCTAGGTAATTATGTGTTTTAGCAAGAGTTATACTATAATGAGTATTATTATATGTTTGAATTATTACTTCTCCAGGATAATCATTTCTACCGGCTCTTCCTGAGACTTGACACAATAATTGGAATGTTCTTTCTGAACTTCTGAAATCTGGGATATTTAAGCTTGCGTCTGCATTTATTACTCCTACTAATGTTACTAACGGAAAATCTAATCCTTTTGCAATCATTTGGGTACCTACCAAAATATCATATTCATGATTAGCAAATTTATTAATAATTTTTTCGTGGGCTCCTTTTTTAGAAGTGGTATCCATGTCCATTCTAACTATTCTAGCATTTTCATACACCTTTGATAATTCTTCTTCTAATTTTTGAGTTCCCAATCCAAAATCTTTTAATTCTTTACTGTGGCAGTTTGAACATTCATTTTTTCTTTTGATAGCATATCCGCAATAATGACATCTTAACATATCACTTGTTTTATGATAGGTTAGACTTATGTCACATCTTGGACATTTTTCTACATTTCCACATTTTGAGCATGTTAACATTGATGAGTATCCTCTTCTATTTAAGAGTAATATTATTTGTTCGTGTTTATCTAATTTTTCTTGGATTTTATCTTTTAAACTTTGAGATAGTATAAAGTTTCCTTTTTTTAATTCTTGCTTCATGTCTATTATATCTACATTTGGCAAGGTACTGTGACCTGCTCTTTTAGTTAGTGTTAATAATTCATAAACATGGTTTCCTGCCCTGGCAAAACTTTCTAGGCTTGGGGTAGCACTGCCTAATACTACAGGGCAATTATGATATTTGCTTCTTAACATAGCTATATCTTTAGCATCATATCTAGGATGATTATCTTGTTTGTATGTTGTTATGTGCTCTTCATCTATTATTATTACTCCTATATTTTTAAGAGGGGCAAAAATAGCACTTCTTGCTCCTACTACTATTTTTACTAAGCCTTTTTTTATTTTACGATATTCATCATACTTTTCTGCATCATTTAATCCTGAATGCAGTACCGCAATATTATTACCAAATCTTGAGACAAATCTTTCAACTATTTGTGGTGTTAAACTTATTTCTGGTACTAACATTATAGCAGTTTTACCTTGATTTAAAGCCTCTTTTATTATATGCATATATACTTCTGTTTTTCCACTACCTGTTATTCCATATAAAAGAAATGTTTTTGAGGTATCAAATGAGGCAACTACTTTTTTAAAAGCATTAGTTTGTTCTTCATTTAATGTAACTTGAATATCTTCTTTTTGGCAGTTTAGATTATATCTATATTTTTCTTTTTCTTCTATTTTTATTATTTCTTTTTTTAGTAATGTTTTTATGGAACTGTCTTGTTTTGTGATTAGTATTTCTTTTTGTTCTAATAGTTTGTTTAATAAATTAACTTGATTTTCATATTTACATTTTTTTATGTATTCTAATACTTCATCTATATCTTTATTTAAAGTTACATACTTATCTGTTTTTATTTTTATTTCAGTGTTATGACTTGCTTTTAATGCTTTAGGTAACATTGCTTGATAGGCTGAAATTAGAGAACAAAGAAGATTATTAGCCATAGTGCGACCTAATGATAACATTTCTTCATTTAAGATTGGTTCTTCATCTATTAAATCAATAATTGGCTTTATATCTAAATCAACTTGAGTACTGTTTTCTAATTCTAATACAAATCCTTCTAGAGTTTGGTAGCCAAAGGATACTAATACTCTAGATCCTATTTTTATTTTTTCTTGAAATTTTGGAGGCACTAAATATGTAAACATTTTATCTACATTTTTTACTCCTATTTCCACTATGACTTTTGCATACATATTTTTACTCCTTTCTATAGGCATTTATTTTCAAAATAACTAAAATAGTTATTATTTCCAATTATTAAATGATCTAATAATGGTATTGCATGGAGGATACCTATTTTTTTAATATTCTCTGTCAATTTATTATCTTCTTTACTTGGAGTAGCATCGCCAGTTGGATGGTTATGAATACAGATAAAACATGATGCTGATAATAAATATGCTTCTTTAAAGATTTCTCTAGGATGAGATAGAGAACTATCTAAGGTACCAATAAATAATTGCTTTATTCCCAATACTTTTTTCTTATTATCAAGATAAATTACATAAAATTGTTCTTGTTTAATATCTTTGAATAGATAGTTAAAGTGTCTTATTATGTTTTCTGGATTGGTACATGATATCATTTCTTCATATGTTACATCTTCAAATATTCTACGCCCTAATTCTACTATTGCCTTTAGTTCTATTGCTTTTACTTCGCCTATTCCGTTTATCTTCTTTAAGGAATTTATTTCTAAATTTTTTAAGTTTTTAATATCTTGTATTGTTGATAATAGATTATAGGAAACTTCTTTCACTGATTCGTTTTTTGTACCTGTTTTTAATATTATTGAAAGTAATTCTTCGTTTGAGAGATTTTTTTCACCATATTTAACTAATCTTTCTCTTGGCCTTTCTGAAGTTGGCAAAGATTTTAATTTTACCATATTATTCCCCCTTTTGTTTTTTTCTTTTGAAAAAAGATTATTTTAATAATAATCTTAAAGCTTCCTTTATTTGTTCTTCTAAAGTGTTGTTGATATCAACTTTGGTAATTACTTTTTTAACATCTGCTTGTTTATAACCTAAGCCTAGTAATACTTCCATTAATTCATTGTTACTCTTTTGAACATTTGCAAATAATCCAGTATTTATAACATTTAGTTTTCCTTTTAAATCCAAAACCATTTGATGAGCAACCTTGTCCCCTATTTTTGGAAACTTTTTCAAATACGATAAATTGTTATTCTCTATCGCATCTGCTATTTCTTCTACTGAACCCATAGCAATAATTGGTAGTGCCATTTTAGGTCCTAATCCTTTTACTGAAATTAACTTTAAGAATAATTCTTTTTCTTCTGGTTTTTTGAAACCATATAGAGAATATTCTTCTTCTCTTATATGAGTATAAGTATATACTGTATAAAATTGTTCTAGTAAGTATGCATATGGATTTGGTACGTATATCATATATCCTATATCATTATTATCTATTATTATATAATTACTATTTATTTCTTTGATTGTTCCTTTGATGTATCCGTACATTATTTCATCTCCTGAATGTTTTTATTATTCATATTTTTTAATATATCTGAGTCAAGTGTTAAGGTCATTCCTTCTTTTTTAGTTACATTTTTGATTGCGTCTTCTATCATAATATTTAATAGTTCACGATAAGAAATGTTTCTACTTTCCCATAAATGATGTGAAAAACAACTTGGAATAGAATTTATTTCATTTACATATAATTTTTTATTTTTAGAATCATATAAGAAATCAACTCTTGCTACACCCTTCATATTTAACATTTTAAATGCCATTAATGAATAGGTTTCTATTTCTTCTTTTAATTTATCACTTATTTTAGCAGGATATACTCTTCTTATTGGTGATTCTTTATCTTCATCATTTATATATTTATCTCTATATTCTCTTATTCCTTTGTTACTTACTATTTCTTCAATGTCACTAGTGATATTTCCTTGTGGTGTTAATAAAACACTACAATTGTATTCTAC
>OIYS01001331.1_pt1 | contig 12814 bp, 15 predicted proteins | sample 1588271 | NCBI WGS metagenome assembly OIYS01 (sample SAMN03283286) | human gut metagenome | biome: human-associated habitat; material: feces | host: Homo sapiens | place: Peru | collected 2012
TACCTGATTAGATAAATATATTGGACAATCAAGCTATCTCTAACCTGTTTGTTAGTCTTATCTTTAAAATATTCAGACCACAAAGAGGCAAGCTCTTCTTCAGAAAGCCTTTTTATATTATTGTATGATGTGAAATCAAAACTTTGCCCCATTAATCCACCCAAGATTGTCTTTACATATTATATTGTATATAAATCATCTTAGGAAACATCATTTAAAAAGAGGAAAATTATTCTTCATCTGGTTTATTTTGAGGAGAAATCGCGGCAGGAATTCTTATAATTTCAAGTTTAGTAATTCTTGCACCGTCAATTTCCTTAACGATAAAAGTCAAATCTTTGAACGTAACTTCGTCATTAACTTCCGCAATACGTCCTAATAGCTTAACAACAAGTCCGCCAATAGTATCGACATCATCATCTTCCAAATCGTCGTTATCTAAGTCAAAGAACTCTGAAATTTCATCTAATCGCATCATAGCATTTGCAATATAAGTATTTGGCGCGATTTCCTTAATATCAGACTCTTCTTCCTCGTCAAATTCATCTTGAACATCTCCGAATATCTCTTCAAGAACATCCTCTAACGTAATCAAACCGGAAGTACCGCCAAATTCATCGACAACAATCGCCATCTGCCCTTTTCGTTTTTTAAATTCTAATACCAGATTATCCATTGTAATGGTTTCCGGTACAAGTAAAACATCACGTAAAAGATTTTTAATCGGACAAACCTCATCTTTGATAGAAAGACAATACAAATCCTTTACATGAACAAGCCCGATAATGTGATCAATATCATCATCATAAACAGGATATCTTGTGTACTGGCTTTCCGCAGCCAACTTATTTAATTCATCCAAACTCATATCAATAGGGATACAAACCATATCCGTACGCGGAACCATAACCTGCTTAGCTGTTAAATCAGAAAACTTGAATACGTTATGCAACATATCCTTTTCAGTTTCATTCAACACGCCACCATCATAACTTGCATCTACCAACATATCTAACTCTTCAGTAGAATGCACCAATGAACCTTTATGAGAATGAGGGATGTGCAACATTTTTAAAACTAAATTTCCAAACCCGTTTAGCGCCCATATAAATGGTCCAAAAATAAACGTGATACCGTGCATAGGTCTTGCAATCAATAACGCTGTCTTTTCAGTGTATTCAAGAGCAATGGACTTCGGAATAAGTTCGCCCAAAACCACATGCAAGAATGTAATCAGTGCAAATGCTAATGTTGCTGAGACTGTGTGAGTCGCAACAGTTTGGCTTATTCCAGGTAAAAATACGAATAATGGCTCTATAATTCTTGCCAGAGTTCCTTCGCCAACCCAACCTAAACCGATACTTGATATAGTTACACCTAATTGCACTGCTGCAATAAATTTATCTAAATCTTTTAATGCTTCTAATGCTATTTTAGCGTTAAAGTCACCTTCTTTAACAAGTTGCTCTATTCGAGTTTTTCTAACTTTAACCATAGCAAATTCTGATGCTACAAAAAAACCGTTTGAAAATAATAACAAAACAATTATTAATAAATTAAAAATTATATTACCTGATTCACCCATTATCTCTCATTTAGTCCTTTATGAATATATTTTCAATTATAATATTACACTAAAAAAAATGCAATAGCTTTACTTTACCCCAACTTCTCTAAGCTGAGTATATATCATCGGCGAAAATCCTTTCGTAGTTACAATATCTATAATTTTATACGGATTAGTAACACCAACAAGAGATGGCGAACTTATGTGATAAATTCCGTTATCCATTTTTTCTTTATTTAAATGATAATGCCCGGAAACAATGGCAATTACATTATCATGTTTTTTCAAGATTGCCACATAATCCTCTGCACGGTAAACTTGATGCGACTTTTCCTCTGTTGGTGGCAAAATCGGGAAGTGCTGGAATACGACAACCTTTTTGTTTGCGTATTTAGTTAATTGGTTATCAAACCACTTTAGTGTTGATTCTCTATAATAGCCGTTTGTCCCGGGAATAGTTTCCTTAGCACCATCAAGCGCTATAAATACAAATTCACCACGCTTGAATACATAATTAGGCTTTGCAGGTCGATAAAACCAGTCGTGAGATTTTATAACTTCATAATATCTCTTTTTGGACAAACCATTACTTTTAAAGACATCATGATTTCCAACAACTATGTAATAAGGAACATTCAACTTCTTAACTATCTTCATAAAAATATCCAAATTTTCAGTCTTAGAAGAATCGATATTATCACCTGTGAATACAACAAATGAGATGTTTTCTTGAGAATTTATATCTTCAACAGCAGCTTTCAAAACTTCTTGAGAATACTCACTTGCCTTAGATACATGAGTATCTGTTACTTGTACAAACTTTATTTCTCCTGCATTAACCTTCATTCCCAATGCCATTGAGAATATTAAAGAAGATAATATTAATATTTTTTTTATCATAAAAAGAAATACTCCAATCTTATTTAAAGATTATACCATGAACTACCAAACTGTGCTATAATGTAAAGCAAAGGTTATAAAAAATGAGATTAGATAAATTTTTAAAAGTTTCAAGATTGATAAAAAGAAGAACAGTTGCCAATGAAGTTTCTGATATGGGAAGAATTCTGGTAAACGGCAACCAAGCAAAAGCCGCAAAACAGCTAAAAGAAGGCGATATTATAGAAATTGAATATGCTAACAGAAAAGTTATAGCGAAAGTTCTTAAAGTTCCAACCGGCAATGTAAGTGTTCAAGAGGCACCTTCTTTATATGAACTGATTAAATCTTAGTTGACTTTTCAAAAAAAATAATTAAACCACTATATGAAACTCATTCAAACGGATGATTTTATTTTGAAAAATTAATTCATCATGATAAATATCCGTTAATATATTGAGTTAAGTAGAGGTAGTTATCATGAAAATAAACGGCGGAATTGAATATTTCCAGAACGGTTTGAGAGTTCCATTAAGGGCTATGCAAGTTCAAAGTGAATTAATGGGAATTCATAACGAAAACATAACGGGATTTGACAAAGTCGGATACCAAAGACAAGAAGCGGTAGTATCATCTTTTACCGAGTATTTGGGTGTTGACGGAATATCAAAATCAACTGATGACAAAATTGGTCGTATAATGATGACAAAAAATCCTCTTGACTTAGCCATTGCAAACAAAGGTTATTTTCAAATAGAAACGGATACCGGAGTTCAGTTAACTCGAGATGGAAGATTTAAAATCGACAAGACTGGAAATCTTTTAACTCTGGACGATAACAAAGTTTTGTCAAATGCAGGGATGCCAATTCAATTGCATATAGTACCTGATGATTTAAAGAAAATAAAGATAGACGATAACGGTGCTTTAAGTGTTTTCAACGACAAAACAATGAAGATGGAAGCTGTAGCAACAGTCGGTGTAGTTGACGCCAGAGGTGCAATTGTAACAGAGCCGAAAGTTAAGCAAGGTTATAGCGAATTTTCAAACGTTGCATTACAAAATGAATTTATAGAAATGATGCCTGTCATAAGAAACTTTGAAGCAAATCGTCAAGTATTCTTAATTCAGAACCAGAATTTACAAAAAGTTATCAACCAACTAGGTTCTGCGTCATAGTAGAGGTATAAAAATATGAAAAACTTACAAGGTATAATTAGAAAAAACACCAACAATGTCCTTAACCAATGGGACAAACTGGGATATATCGCAAACAACCTTTCAAACTACAACACACGAGGTTATAAAGGTGTTCGTTTTGAACAAATGCTAAAAGAAGACGGATACTTAAGCGGAGCCTTAAGAACTGATTATAGTCAAGGTTCGATTCAAGTAACAAGCAATCCATATGATATTGCAATAAACGGACAAGGATATATTCCGGTATTTTCAAAAACAGGACAAGTTGCCTACACAAGAGATGGTGCCTTAAAGCAAGGTATTGACGGCTATCTTGTAACGTCTGATGATTGGATTGTTGGGAACGGTATTAAAATTCCATCAAATTGTTACAAATTTACGATAAAACCAAACGGTGATGTTTACGCTTACGACAAAGCAGATGTAAAGGGTAAAAAAATTGGAAACATTCCTTTGGTTAGGTTCGCAAATCCGGAAGGTTTAGAGTTAACCGATATGAACAAACTGACTCCGACAGCAGAATCCGGCGAAGCGGTTTTGGTTAAAGACCACGAATGTATAGCGCAAAACAACTTAGAAAATTCTAATGTAAGTATTATGGATTCTGTAAGTGACATGCTTAAGCTTAACGCATCAATGCTTGCAAGTACAAGAATGATGAAAGTTGTAGATGACATGTACAACAAATCAATAAATATTAGAGAATAATAAAAAATAAAAGAGGATAAATTATGTACACACCACTAGACAGTATGGGTAAAGTTTCACTAATGCTAGACCTTGTATCACAAAGACAAGTCGCATTAGGTTCTAACCTTGCGAACATGCATACTCCCGGGTATGTAAGGCGTGATATTAATTTTCAGGAATACTTAGGCTCAATGAACAGTCCTCTTGAAACAAAATTATCACAAAAACTCGGTCCATCAGCGATAATAGAAGAGAAATATCAAGAAGAAATTCGTCCAGATAAAGAACTTATGGAATTGCAAAACAACGCACTTTTATATTCAATGGCGACAAGACGAATGTCAAACATCATCACAGAAATGAAAACAGTAATAAACGTAGGCAAATAAGGCAGGTGATATAAATGGGAATACTTGAATCAATGAACATAGGAGAACATGCTCTGAGAGCGCATGGTTATAGATTAGATGTTCACACAAAAAATATTGCAAACGTAGATACTCCTAATTATGTGAGAAAAATTCCTGTACTTAACGCAACAGAAGATATTTCATTTCACGGGTTGATGAACGAAATGAAAGAGGATGTTTTTGGTGTTGGAACTTTACCATACTTGTCCGGTGGAGTTGTTTTCAATGGAAGTGTTGAAGATCCGACATTAGGAGATAAGATATATAAGCCCGGACATCCCGATGCGGATTCAAACGGTTATATAAGAGCATCGAACGTAAACCCAATGGTTGAAATGGCTGATGCAATCCTTGCTCAAAGAGCTTATGAAGCGAACTTGGCATTGGTAAGTATTACAAAGTCAATGGCGCAAAAAGCTATTGAAATAGGAAGATAATAATTATTTAAAATAATATTTACGTTTTAGTATTTTTGTGATAAGCTAAGTACAAATTTGTGTCGATGTGGTACTCTGCCGCAGGAAAACGATTGAGTATCGTTTTCCGAGAGGGTTGACCAAAGAGTCAACATCCAGCACATCGACAACGGCACGCTAGGTAATTACAGAGCAAATTTAAGTATTTGTCGATGTGGTGGAATGGTAGACACGCATGCTTGAGGTGCATGTGGCGAGAGCTGTGGGGGTTCAACTCCCCCCATCGACAATTATTATACGAAGTATAAAATGTTTATATGATGGAGGTGAACCCATCGAACTAAGTTCGGTCAAGGTTCAAGCGCAAGCGAGCAGAGTGCGAAGGATTGAAAATAATAAGCTAAAATCGTTTACAATAAAGGAGTGTATTTAAAAATGGGCAAACTAAAAGAAATCTTTGATATATTAATTTTATATAGATTGCACTCAAAATACTATCCAAAATTAGCTTTCTTTTTCTTATTTTCGCTAGTAATTGGATTGTTTTCAAGATATGTTGTGACCAATAAAATTACTTCTCCTAAAGCTATAGTACTAATATTGTTCATATTAAGCTTTATCGTTGTTCCTTTAGGTAGTATTTATTATGTTATCAGATGCGGAATTTCTGTTTATAAAATTGGTAAAAACCAATTTGACAATAATTATACAAATCAACAAATTTGGCTAAGTGATATAACGTATATTTTATTAACGTTATATATATTTATCGTTAATTACATTCCGAAAATGGCGTTACCTTTTTAAGAGATATAAATATCAGAAATAAATATTAAATACCCTATCAACTCTTTGTCAAACAAGCTTAAAATAACTTTTCTTTATGATATTATATTAAGTGGAAAAGTTTTTAAAATTATGCTTCCCCGACAATACCCTAATTTTACTTTTGTTTGGTGAAGTGTTAAACAAGTCACGTATGACAATAACACTCAGATTGAATATTGTAAATGATTAATAATACAATAAGTTTTACATCTTCATATGTTGATAAACTTAATATCTTAAAATTAAATAAACAGAAAGAGTATTTTCCCCACCAGTCAATATTAGTTGAACTTGAGAGCTCTGACTTAGAAGTTCTTAATGATATAAATAACAAATGGACGCAAAATTCTTTTGGGGATAATTTTGTATGTTGGGCGAAATATAACCACAAAAGAACCAATAAGCTTTTTGCCCTAACAACTCAACAAAATAATTTTAATAAATTGCAAGCAGACAGTATTCTTGGGTTAATGAATATTGACTTGCGCAAAAGAAAGAGCAAAATACACTATATAGAAACCAAACCTAATAATCCAGAATACAATAATGTAGGCTCTTCGCTTATAAATTATGCAAAAACTAAAACAAATAGAATAAAATTGACAGCAGGTAGTAAAAAATTAGTTGATAAGTTTTACACTCCACTTGGATTTATACATGAATATAAAAACAACAATGACAGATATGCTTATTGCGAGTTAATTTGGCTGAAAAATCAAACAATATTGGACAAATTAAAAATCTATTTAAAAACAAAATCTCGTATTTTTATAGAAAAACTGATTGATAAACTTTGTAATATTGGTTAATAAACAGCAGTGTCATCAAAAAATTTGATGACTCTGTGTATGAGTTATTCGATAAATCCTAAATTTTTACATCCACTCACAAGCGTCGTGGTGACACAATGTGCTTTCTAAGTCAGACATAATATCTTCTTTGGTCATTTCATAGGTAACAGGAGTTATTGATATCTTGTTATTACGTACAGCTGCTATGTCAGAATTTGAATCCGCCGGTTCATTTGTTAACTCTCCGGCCATCCAATAATAGACTTTACCACGAGGGTCAACACGTTTTTCGTATGTGTTAGTGAACATTTTTGAACCCAATTCAGTAATCGCTATTCCTGCAATATCCTCTTCGTCAAGAAGGGGAACATTTACGTTTAACAAAGTTTTTTTAGGAAATTTAAAATCTTTTAAACGAATTAGCATTCCGCGAATAAATTTTGCAGTATATTCAAAATCTTCGTAATCCGATTCCATTGTTGCTAAAGAAACAGCAATACTCGGAATCCCCATCATTGCACCTTCCATAGCACAACTTACGGTGCCTGAATATAAAATATCAGAACCTAAATTCGGACCATGATTTATTCCGGAAATTACTATATCAGGCTGTTCTTCCTGAGATAAAATCGCATTTATACCGATTTTTACGCAATCTCCAGGGGTTCCTGTTGTAACCCAAGTTCTTTTAGCTCCTGAAATTGTTTCCAATTCCTCCACTCTCAACGGAGTATGCAAAGTCAAAGAATGCCCCGCAGCACTACGTTCTCTATCCGGTGCTATTACATATACATCATGGTCTGTTGCAAGTGTTTTGGTTAACACTCTTATACCGTTTGCTGCAATACCATCGTCATTTGAAATTAATATTTTCATAAATCTCCTTTAAATCCACTCTATTCTATAAAACTATATTTCCATGATAATACCTTTTTAAGTTTTTTCAATAGCACTTTTCTAAAATTGTAAACATTTGTAAAGAATACAAAAATAATAGAAAAAATATGACAATTTTATATACTCAAAATTGTTTATATACATGTAACACGAGGAAAGCTTAAATTTGAGGAATCAAACAAAAATTTAAGCACACACACTACACTTCACACTATTTGAGGAATGAATCAAAAGTTTATTCCAAGGGCTCCCAAAAGGAGTCCTTTTTTTTACCTTAAAACCTATTCTGAACACTAAAAAAGAATTTTTTTAACCAATTAAATAGCAATAAATAAAAAAGCAAACATTATACTTAGAGATAATGCGCTAAATAAGAACCATTTGTGCATAATTGGGTGTTGTAAGCCCCAAATTTCTTTAATAGTAAGTGTTGCATTATTTATAGTTTGCATATAACTCTCCAAAAACTATCTCTTACATTATTTATTTTCTACAAAATCATTAAATTAACATCACCCGATTAGTTGATTATTTACATCCTTTCGGGTAATATACAGTAGTATGAGAAAAGTTGAATTATTAATGCCTGCGGGCAACATGGAAAAATTGGAATATGCCGTAAGATATGGCGCAGATGCGGTTTACTTGGGCGTTGTGGACTTTAGTTTAAGAGCAATGCGTAAGGGAAATATTATAACTTTAGAAAACTTAGCACAAGCTGTCGAACTTGCCCATAAACTTGGTGCAAAAGCTTATGTTACTTTAAATATTTTTGCTTTTAACAAAGATATCAAACACCTTGAAGAATGTATTGATAAGTTTGCCGAGGCAAAACCTGATGCGGTTATTGTAAGTGACTTTGGAATTTTCAACCTTGTTAAAAAGAGAATGCCGAATGTCGATATTCATGTTAGCACTCAAACAAACACTCTTAACTATGAGAGTGTTAAGTTTTGGAAAGACTTAGGCGCTAGTCGTGTAATTTTGGCAAGAGAACTTGCAATAAAAGACATTGCAGAAATTCGCAAACAAGTGCCTGATATTGAGCTTGAATGTTTTGTACAAGGTGCTCAGTGCGTATCATTTTCCGGTAGATGTTTGTTAAGTGATTATTTCACTAACGGAGAACGTGATGCAAATCACGGAAATTGTTCTCAGTCTTGCAGATGGAGTTATAAACTTGTCGAAGAAACTCGTCCCGGAGAATATTACGAAATCAATCAGGATGAACGTGGCTCTCATATATTAAGCCCGAAGGATTTGTGCCTTGTTGAGTACTTGCCACAACTTATAGAGGCTGGTGTTGACTCATTGAAAGTTGAAGGCAGAACAAAGAGCCTTTATTACGTATCTGCTGTTGCAAAAACTTATAGAGCTGCAATTGACGAGTGTATGTCTAATCCGTCTGCTGATTTGCATAAATACTTTATTGAATTGCAAAAAGTCGGTAACAGAGGCTATACAACAGGATTTGCATTAGGAGAAAACAAACCGGACAGTTATAGTTATGACATTTCAAAAGGACTTGCCGGAGCTGATTTCTTATGCGAATTCAAAGGCAGGGAACAAGATGGAGCTTTTCTTGTAAAAATTAAAAACAAAGTTCTTTTGAATGACGAAATTGAAATTATAACTCCAACCGAACAGTTTAAGACGCAAATAACCAAAATCACAAACGACAATGGGGAAGAATTGCCACTCGGAAATACTAATGATGATGTTTGGATTACTTTTTCAGAGTCCCCAAAAGACTATAAATACGCTATTGCAAGAACAATTGGAGTAAAATCACATGTTTCTTAAACCTGATTACAATCTAAAAAACATATACGATATTGACTTAAACGAATTGAAAGACAAAGGTATCAAGGCTTTGTTATTTGATTTGGACAGTACATTAATGGCATCAAAATCAGGTAAGTACGATGAAAAAACAATTGATTGGTTAGACAATGTGAGAAAAGATTTCTTTATCGGAGTTGTTTCCAACAACCATAATCCGCAATATATCGAAAAAGTTAAAGCTGTATCTGATTTCCCGTTAGTATTTGAAGCAAAAAAACCTGATACAAAAGCGACAGAGAACTTTATGCAATGCAATGGCTTAACATCCGAATGTACCGCATTTGTTGGCGATAGACCTCTAACGGATGTTCTTTGCGGAAAAAGAATAGGATGTACAACAATTTTAGTTGACTCAATTTCTGCCGATAGAGAGAAGCCTATTGTAAGATTTGCAAGAAAACTTGAAAGACTTACGATAAGAAAATAGATTATGAATAGTCGTTTAATTAGAGTTTTTCGCTACGAGAGATATTTTTTAGCAATAGTTTTAATATGTATAATGCTGTTGTTTGCTCAATTTAGCGGAGAAAAAGAGATTATATTTCCAGAGATTGCAGCACTTGCAATAGGCGCTTGGATTTCCGAAAAACAGATATGGGAAAGTAATAAACGAAAAATATTCATACTTGTATCTTTAGCTTCATTGGTAGGAGTTTTGACAGTAAGATACATGCCTGTTCCGATGATTTTTCAAGTTCTAACTTGTTATGCATTCACAGGTATAGCCCTAACTATCGCTGATACTAATTTAATTCCGATAATTTCTGCATGTATCCTACCTATATACATGCAAACAACCAGTTGGATTTATCCGATTTCGGTAACAGCTATGGCAGCTATTATTGTCGGAATGCAATATTTAATGGAAAAATTTCATCTTCGCCCTATAAATCATTATCAACCGTGCCATTTCAGCATCAAAGAACAATTTAAACGTTGGAGCAAGCTATTATTGGTATTGTTGATTTTGGCACTGCTTCCTGTTGAAACAAGAAACGTTTATTTTATTGCCCCTCCACTAATCGTAACATTTACGGCATTTTCTAACCCTGATAATCCTGTAAGAAAAATACCGTTCAAAACTTTTTTAGTAATTGTAGTTGCAGCATTTGCAGGTGCCGGTTCAAGATTATTACTGAATATGTATCTGCATTTTCCACTTGTTATTTGTGCAATAACAGCCTGTATAATTTTATTTTTTACATTCGAAAAGGTTCGGACACTTTTTCCCCCCGCAGGCGCAATATTGTTACTTCCATTAATTTTAAATTACAAAGAATTGATATTTTTCCCTGTGCAAGTTACAATTGGGGCAGCGGCTGTAATAGGTTCGTGTTATATTTTATTTAAAAATAAGTCCCCAAAATTAAAGTCAAAGGAGAATTAAGAAAATGAAAATATTAGTTGGAATGTCAGGTGGTGTAGATTCATCAGTAACAGCATTAATGCTAAAGGAACAAGGACACGAGGTAATTGGTGCAACAATGGCTATTTGGGGCAAAAGCGGTGTTCACAAAAAAATTCAAGAAAAAATAAATGCACTACCGGAAAATAAAAAACCGACTCACGGAGCTTGCTACGGTCCCGATGAAAAAGAAGATATTGAAGAAGCAAGAAAAATTGCTGAAAGCATTGGAATACCGTTTCACGTATTTGATTGTGCAGAACAATATGAAAAAATTGTATTAGACAACTTTAAAAAAGAATATTTAGATGGCAGAACGCCAAACCCTTGCATTTGGTGCAATAGCCTTATTAAATTTGATGTTTTACCAAGATTAGCAAAAGAAAACGGAATAAATTTTGACAAGTTTGCGACAGGGCATTATGCAAGAATTGAAAAAGAAGGCGACAGATATTTATTAAAACGCGGACTTAATGAAAATAAAGATCAATCGTATTTTTTGTATCGTTTAAAACAAGAACAGCTCGCGAATATTATGCTGCCTCTTGGAACTTTTAAAAAAGAAGAAATAAGAAGTATTGCAGAAAAACATGGATTGAAAGTTTTTGATAAACCTGATAGCCAAGATTTTTACGAAGGCGATTACAATGAACTTTTGGAAGTTCAACCTGAGAAAGGAAATATCGTAGATAAAAACGGCAAAATATTAGGACACCATGAAGGAATATGGAATTACACAATCGGTCAACGAAAAGGACTTGGTATTTCAGCTTCTGAACCTTTATATGTACTTGAATTGAGAAAAGCAACAAATGAAGTTGTTGTTGGTGGGAAAGACGATACAATGAAAGATTCTCTCGTTGCCACTAAGTTAAATTGGATTCCTTTTGACTATTTAAAAGAAGAAAGAACTTGTCAAGCCAAAATTCGTTCAACTCAAAAACCTACGGATGTTACAATCATTCCGCTTGAAAACGGTAATGTACTTGTAAAATTTGAAGACCTGCAAAAATCAATTGCAATAGGACAATCTGTTGTATTTTATGATGGAGATATTGTTCTTGGCGGTGGAATTATTGATGCATAATATTTTTTAAAAAGCGCAAAAAAATATTTTTTTGAGTTTTACTATATTATGCTCACATGTGTATCCGGTATAAAATTTCAGACGAATAGACCTGTGCAGGCAGGTTATAAGCCCATGCCTGTAAAACGTCCTGTGTCACAAAAAAACGATTTTGTGACATATGACGCTGCTATTTCCAATATTAATCGGGCAAAAATATCTTTTGGCGGATATTATGGCGATTGGCAGCCGGCGAAAAAGTTGTTTTACAATTTAACCGGAAGAAACGACATATACGAGGATAACTGGACAAAAGAACATTTAATGTACGCCGATGGGAAAAAGTGGGTTAATGCACCTCCGAATGAACTTTTAAAAAGAACTCCGGAACAAGCGATACAGTCAATTTGCACTATAACCAAACCAGATAACCAATACCCCGGAATACCACCTTATATTCCATCGCCCAATTATGGTGATAAGTGGGGGCGTTTTGCAAATTATATAGAAATAAATCCTCGTTTGGTAGCTAAATATGATGGTGATAGAGTGTCAGAAGGTTTATTCGGCGTTATGAAGTTGTTACCTGCAATGCCACCTTCATCAAATAAAGGCGCAACCTGCATATTGCTATCTCAACTTTACCCTGATATGTACGGAGATGGAAGTACGCATGACGAATCCCTTTATTGCGCAAACTTACACTCAGGAATTAGCAACAATCTGACATCTGAAGGTTTATACGGCAAAATGGGAGCAGATGAACAGGTCAAAGCATTTAACGATTTAGCACATATGATGGGCTTAAAAACAGGTATAA
>OIYS01001333.1_pt1 | contig 12811 bp, 10 predicted proteins | sample 1588271 | NCBI WGS metagenome assembly OIYS01 (sample SAMN03283286) | human gut metagenome | biome: human-associated habitat; material: feces | host: Homo sapiens | place: Peru | collected 2012
CCTCCTATTTGAATAAGTAAAATAATAATGATTTGTCCAATTTGAGTATATTCTTGACAAGTAACATGGGTTACAAGTCCTGTCACACATGTTGCCGATGTTGCCACAAAAAGGTGATCAAGATAACTGCTTGAAGAATGTACAACATGAGACATTGGTAAACTAAGTAAAAATGAACCAATTAAAATAACCGCAAAAAAACTAAATCCTATTCTTCTCACGGCTGAAATATCTAATTTTTTATAAGGTTTATGAACCGTTCTTGTTTTCATAACCATTTCCTTTCTAAAATAAAAAACATCCATCCAAAGGACGAATGTTTCGTGGTACCACCTTAATTATACTCATCTTAATAACGCCATCTAGACGGATTATCTTACACTTATTTCAGATAATCAGCTCCCAAGTGATTTTAGATAATTTCTTCTTCTTAGTTTTCACCAACCACTAATTCTCTTTAAGAATAGATTACCTAACATGTCTTGTTCATTGCTTTTATAGTCATTAGTATATCACAATTTTTTTAAATATCTAGTCTATTTTATTAAATCTTTGTAATAATTTAAAACTTTTTTTAATTCTTCTTCACTATCTAATTTAGTTATATAGGTCTCATTATCATTATAATCTTTTACTAGCTTTCTAATTTCAATATCATTATCATCATCTACGCTTGCTAATAAAAGATAAACCACATTATCAATCATATCTTTTTTTAATTCATAATATTCTTTATCGTTTTCTAACTTTACAACGTTTTTTTCAATCATAGCCTAACTCCTTTTTATATCAGTATTATGATAAGCTTCTTTTATAACATCACTATAATTAAACTCTACTTTTTCACCAGGCCTTATACCACCTTTAAATTTTTCAGCAATAAGTTCTTTTACAGTTCTAGCCTTGGCTTCTAAATCTTCAAATGATGAAACACCTAATTCGTGTATGAAATCTTCCATGTTATCTGGGCCAAGCAAAATATTATAATCGCTTTTTCCAATTTCAATTATATGATTATAAACAGTCATAGTTTCAAGCTCAGGATCTACAAATGACTTTTTTTCTAAAAAGTTGCAATATAAATGTCCTAATGTTGCTAATAAATAATCTTTATCTTGAAATCTTTCATCTTTAAAATACTCAGTAGCAATTTTACGCTCATCATATTGATATTTTCCGGTTTCACCAAAATATACTCGTCCATCATTTTCATCAACAAAGCATGATTCAATTAAGGATTGAGCATGATTATTAGCTTGATTATTATTATAAGCCATGTAAGATGCACCCAATATGGTAAGTGCTGCTAAAGCTGTAGCAAGGGCTTTTAAAAGTTTTTTTCTTATTTCATCCCTGCTAACTTTTCTTTTTTCTGGTTTATATGTCACTTTTTTTGGAACTTCGTTTTCGTTTCTTACCGAAGATGAAAAGCTATCAAATGATTTATTTTCTTTTAAAAATTCATATGGTTTTGTTGTTATAGCATCAGCTATTTTTTTAGTATGGGCATTTAACTCTTTATAACTTTCAAAAATCTCATTATTCACTTCTACCTTTAAAGAAGGATTATTAATGTTATTTCCTCTATTTCTATAAATTTCAGATTGATACAAATCTTTCACTATCTCCATTAGTCTAGCTACGTCTTCTTTAGTGGGTGTAATTGGAAATGGTAGCCCTGTTTCACGTAAATATATTTCTTCTGCTTTGTATCTATATTTGTCCATCATATTTTTTTCTTGCTCACTAAACTGGGTCATGTTATCCCTACTTTCCTATAAAAATTCTACTATTAATATAAAGTTTTGTCAAACCATGTGCAAAGTTATTTACGCATTTTAACAATGTTTGTTACAATTAAGAAAAGGATGGTAGATATAATGGATTATAATATTTTTCGAGCCTATGATATAAGGGGCGTTTATCCTAGTACAATTAATAAGGATGTAAGTTATACCATTGGTAGAGCTTATGGAAGTTACATCAGAGAAAAACTTGGTAAAACATTTTGTGTGGTATCCCATGACAATAGATTAAGTAGTGAAGAATTATCTAGCTTTTTAATTAAAGGCATAACTGAAAGTGGATGTAATGTTATAAATTATGGATTAACTACAACCCCTATGAATTATTATGCTAGATATTTAAACAATTCTTTAGGAATAATGGTAACGGCTAGTCATAATCCCAAAGATGATAATGGATTTAAGTTTTCTTTTGATAACTTAGCTAATGCTCGTGGCGAAATGATAACTGATTTTAAAAATTATGTTATGGCTGGCAAGTTTTTAAGCGGAACTGGCTCTGTTACTAATAACGATATGGTAAATAAATATATCGAGTATTTTAAAAATGGTATTTCAATGGGTCCTAATAGAAGAAAAGTCATTATCGATTGTGGAAATGGTGTTACATGTACTGTAGCAAGAAAAATCCATGAAAATTTTAATATTGATTTTGAAGTTATTTGTGAAGAAAATGATGGTAGTTTTCCTAACCACCACCCTGATCCAAACGTTGAAGAAAATCTAAGTATGTTAAAGAAAAAAGTTTTGGAAACAAAAGCAGATATTGGCATTGCTTATGATGGTGACGGCGATCGTGTCGGAATAATAGATAATGAAGGAAAATATGTTACAACTGAAGAATACATGATTTTAATAATCAGAGATATTATTAATAAGGTCAAAAATAAAACATTTTTATATGATGTAAAATGCTCAAAATCCCTAGAAGATGAAATTTTAAGACTAGGTGGTACACCTTTTTGTTATCGTACTGGGGCAAGCTATACCCAAGCTAAAACTAAAATGGATAACTTAGCCTTTGGTGGTGAGTATTCAGGTCATATTTATTTTAGAGATCGTGTTAATGATATTAATAGTGGTATTTATGCGGGATTAAGACTTGTCGAGATATTATCAAAAACATCAGATAAATTAAGTGATATGACTAAAAACATTCCTAAATATTATCATACTCCTGAACTAAGAATTCCCGTAAGTGATGATAAAAAATTTATGGTAGTAGAAAAAATAAAAGAATACGCTAAAAGCGTTAACTTCCAAATAAATGATATAGATGGCGTTAGAATTAATTTTTCTAATGGTTGGGCTTTAATAAGAGCAAGTAATACAGGCCCAAATCTTACTGTTAGAGTTGAAGCTAATGATAATGATTCAATGGTTAGATTAAAGGAATTTGTATTAAAGTTAATTGATACATATAGTAAATAAAAAAGATTTCAAACGAAATCTTTTTTTATTTTATAAATATCTCATTAATATGAAAATTAATAATAAACATAACAACATACCTAAAGCAAATTTCCAGATATATTTTATGTAGTCTTTATAATCAACATCAGTATAAGTTAATCCTGCGACTAAAATAATACTTGTTGGAGCAATGAATGCTACAAACCCAAACATAGCAACAAATATAAATACTATTAGATTAATATTAGCTCCAAATGCTTGCAACATATATCCAGATGTAGTGTATCCAGTATAAACCATATCGTTATGGAAAATATGAGTAATAAATGCAGCAAGTGTTGTTTTAGCTATACTAAAATCAGTATCTACATTAACATTTGGATATCCATCTTGATCAGAATCATAATTTAATGTTGATGTATTACTACTTTTACTATATGTTTTTTCGATTGTTTCATCAGCTTCGGTAATCTTGCCATCGCCATCAAAATCTAGATAAGCATCAGGCCATCCATCTCCGTCAGTGTCACAATTAATTGTACATGACTTATTTTTAGTAGCATCATTAACTAAGTTAAAATCTGCTTTTTGATCGTTGTCTTTATCTAAGTTAAAGAACGCTATTCCACTACCCTTATAATCTATATTAATATCAGGACGTCCATCAGTTTTAATTAAATTATGAGTAATAGTGCTCATCATTGGTGAAAAATAGAAAATTATGTATACTGAATAAGCGGCTACTACTAAAAGACTAACTTTTCCCATCTTTTTAAGTCCATTTAAAGCAGCATCTTTAAATTTAGTGAAATCAATTCTATAAATTATTATTAATAATAAACTAAATACTAAAAGTAATGCATCTAAACTATAAAGATTAAATTTTGCATAATCACTTAATTGATTTCCGAATGGTGCTAATGAACTACCTAAAATGCTGGCAATCAATTTAAAATCATTCTTACCAATTGAAAGCGAAGTTAACCATTCATGGAAACTATTAAAGGTTGTTATACCAAAATTTCCATTCCAATCTATTATTCCTAAAACTGTAATAACTAAGATGATAGCCATTAACACAATTAGAGGAATATAGCTTTCTTTACTCTTTTTACTTTCAACTTCGAATACATCATTTTTAGATTCATTTACATTTTTCTTTAAAACATTCTTGATATGAATTATTGTAAAGAAATTAAATAAAATTAATGATACAACTAGAACTAATACTCTGTACCAAACATCTATTTTCATGAAATTTAGAGTTGATTGTTGAGTAATATAACTATTTAACCAATAAAAACCATCTGTACCAAATGTTGCTCCTAATGTTCCAACTAATATCGATCCAAAAGTTACCATAAATGCCGTCATCTTATCCATTTTAGCATTCAAGATAATACTTATGATAAATGGAACAAATACTAATACTCCAAATGAAGTAAAACTAAATGATGTTAATACAGCAATAAGTACTGATGATATAACTGCAAATAATATTTCCTTTCCTTTTATTTTATTAGCTATTTTTAAGACTAAATTATTATAAGCAGGAATTTTTTGTAATATTCCATAGAATACACCCAAAACAAGTAAGAACAATACTTTATCTATACTCATGTAAATCATAAAATAAAGTAAGTTTCCTAAATCTGCTAAACCAAGTCTAACTTTTTCTCCAGCAACATATTCTGCTCCATTAAATGATCCGGTCGGAACAATCCATGTTAGAACAAATGCTAGAACAAAAAATATAGCTAATAATTTACCTAAACTATGTTTTTCAAAAAACTTTTTCATATAATACCTCCCTGTTTTTTAGTATATCACTATAAATTGGCAAAAAAAAGACCTTTATGTCGATTTTCTATGAAAAAATCTTCACAAAAGTACTTATTATTCATTTGGTTTCATTATTGGGAATAAGACTACATCCCTTATTGATGGTACATCATAAATAAGCATCATTAAGCGATCAATACCAAATCCCAAACCAGATATTGGAGGCATTCCTTGTTCCATAGCAAGCAAGAAATCTTCATCCATATCCATTGTTTCTTCGTCTCCTTGAGCTTTTGCTCTTAATTGGCCTTCAAAGGCATCTCTTTGTTCTATTGGATTAACAAGTTCTGAATAAGCCTTACATAATTCAGTACCAGCAGCTACAACTTGGAAAACATCGATACGACGTTTGTCATTATCATTTCTTCTAGCAAGTGGTATTAACACTGCTGGATAGTTATAAATGATTGTTGGTTGAACTATATTTACCCTAATTTTCTTTTTATAAACAAAATCTATAATTTGACTTACTGACTTATAATCTTCTAGATCTTGATATGTGAATAACCCTTGACTAACAATTTTTTCCTTTAAAATATCTGGCTCTGTAATATCTAAAAAGTCAAATCCCAAAACTTTAGTTAATTCTTCACAATAATTTATTCTATCCCAGTTTTCTTTAGAAAAATCAAGCTCAACATCATGATATTTGATTATATTAGTATTAACTAGTTCCATTAATAAAGCTTTAATAAATCCTGTATAAAATTTTATATTATCTTCAAAATTCCAATATGAAGCATACCACTCAACTTGAGTAAATTCCTGTAAATGTTCCGAATCCATACCTTCATTACGAAAACATTTAGCAACTTCATATACTTTATCAAAGCCACCAGCTATACACTGTTTCAAGAATATTTCTGGAGCAATACGTAAGTTACAATCCAAATCAAGAGCGTTGTGATGCGTATAAAAAGGTTTAGCGGCAGCACCACATACCGATGTTTGAATTATTGGTGTTTCTACTTGTAAAAAGCCATGCTCTGCTAAATATTTATGTAAAAACATATAAAACTTACTACGTCCCAAAAATACTTTACGTGATTGCTCATTAGTTATTAAATCAACATATCTTTGACGATATTTAACTTCTGTATCAACAAGTCCATGGAATTTTTCTGGTAATGGACGAAGAGCCTTTCCTAAAAATTCAAAAGTATGTACTCTTAAGGTTTTTTCTCCAGTTTGGGTTGTAAATACTTCTCCTGTAGCTCCAATAAAATCTCCAGTATCAATATATTTTTTAAAGAAATCATATTTATCTAATCCTACTGTGTCAACTTTAAACTCAAGTTGCATGTCTGCTTCTAAATCACGAATTCTTACAAAGCTTAATTTTCCCATCTTACGCATAAAAATAATTCTTCCAGCTATACTAACATCTGTAGTTTCATCATCCAAATTCTTAGCATCTTTTAAAGCATGAGTTTTTATAAATTTCTCAGGATAAGGATTAACAATTTTACTAATTTCCTCTAATTTGTTTCTTCTAACAATCTCTTGTTCTGAATATTCTCTCATAAATCTCAACTCCATATTTGTATGATAACATAAAAAAAGCCTTAAATAAAGGCTTAAATTTTATACATCTTAGTTTTTTTTCTACTAGTTGCTAGTACTGTTACAACACCAGCTGATCCTAACGCTAAAGCTACATATGGAATGGCATATCCAGTTTCAGCACCACCACCTGATGATCCGCCACCTTTTGTATCTTCACCAACTTGTTTAAATCCTAATGAACAATCTTCACCATTATTCTCAGCAAGAATTGTAAATTCACCAAGTATAATAGATTCTCCAGCATTTACATCATCAAAACTTACACTAATTTGATCAGCGTTACCATTATCTTTTTGAGTAACACTTGGGCTATTAGGTTTAAACTCATAAGATTTTACACCAGTACCCTTTTTAGTAACTTGAACAGTTAAAGTTGTGCCTTTAAATGTTTCCGTACTTGTATTTTTGGCAGTCCATGTACATGTTACAGTTTTAGTTTTATTAGCTACATCAATCTTAGGGTTTTTGTTATCACAATCAACAGAACTAAAATCAAGTTTTGCTGCTGCTGAAACACTTATTGGAAGTATAACTAGTGTAAATAACATGCAAAGACTAAAAAGAATTTTTTTCATATTAACCTCTCTCTTTCTTCTACCTTTATTATGACTTAATTATAACATAAAAATACAAAATTCAAACTGTTTTTTATTTTTTTCGATATTTTATTTTAAAAAATGTAAAGTTATGGTATACTAATTTACAGTAGGTGTTTCAAATGAAAAAAGTATTAATTTCTATAAAAAAGAATTATTTAGCCTTCTCTTATCGTAAAAACACTAATAGTGAGCAAAAAAAGATTTTAAACACCAATATTATTAGTGACAACGAACTAATATTTTCAGAAGACTATATATTAAATAATCCTAAAATAGTATCTTGCTTTTTAAAAGAAGTATGTGAACAATATAAAATAAGAATTATTTCTTTTCAAAAAAATGATATGTTTGACTTGATTTTTCCACTTTTTAGTAAAATATCATTTGTAAAAGTTCTATATCTTTTTGAGGAAAAGAGCTTACCCTATTATATATGTGAAGGCGTAATCAAATCTAAGAACATAAAACAGATAAATTGTTATAGTGTGCCTCGTTTTATGATTGAATTGCTAGATAAAAATGGTATCTTAGTAACTAGTAGAAATGAAATATTATTTACTAGTACATTTATGGAAGATAATAATCTAGTTCAATTCAGCAAATTGTTTTATAAGATTTCTATTAAGATTAAACCACCAATGAGTGATAATGACTTTGAAGATTTTAAAGCTTTTTGTAAAATCAATAAATATTTGAGAACTATCCATCTTGAAAAAGCTAATATAGATGACATTGAAAAAATATTAAAAGTTTTAAAAAATAATCGAATAAATAAGATTAAGATATTAATTCACGATAATATCACCGATGAAAATACAATTGCTAGTTTAAAAAAATTAAATAAATCATCAAAAAAATCTAAAATCTATTTTCAACTAGTTTATTCCGAAGATTATTTAAAAAATAACGTTTTAAATCAAACTATGGTCAGCATTTTAAAAATCTGCGGAGGCATTATCGCTTGCTTAATAGTTACAACCATATCATATATAATCTATACTAATTATAAGAGCATGCATGATGATGTAGCTATGAAAAATGATATTAACAAAACTCTTGTCGAAGGTAAAAATAATGATGACGATAATAAAGATGTAAAAGAAATAGTAGACAAGAAAAACGAAGAAAATAAAAGCGAAGGAAAATCCCTTGTAATATCTAATGAGTATTTATCATCCTTGCTAACCGTAAACAAAGATACTGTAGGATGGTTAAAGGTTCCAAATACTAATATTGATTACCCGGTTGTTCAAAGAGAAGACAATGATTACTATTTAACTCATAATTTTTATAATAAAAAAGATCCTGCCGGATGGGTATTTATGGATTTTAGAAATGATCCTGCCGAACTAAATCAAAACACAATCTTCTATGCTCATAATAGATATAGTAACGGTGTAATGTTTGGAACACTACAAAATACATTAAACAAAGATTGGTACACTAATAAAGACAATCAATATATTCAATTTGATACTTTATATGGTGAATATAAATGGAGAATTTTTTCTATTTATAAAATAGATGTTACCACAGATTATCTTAAAACAATGTTTGTAGATCAAGAATCATTTTTGGAATTTGCTAATATGTTAAAAAATCGTAGTATATATGACTTTAAAGTCGATATAAAAGAAAATGATAAAATAATTAGTTTATCAACATGTATGGGAGCAAATAATCAACAAAGATTAGTTGTACATGCTGTTTTAGAAAAATAAAAATGCATAAAAATGCATTTTTTTAATTTTCACTATAATATAAGCTTTTATAAACTTTACTGTTATTTAATAATTCTTTATGCGTGCCACTTTCTTTTAACGTACCTTTATCAATGACATGTATAATATCCGCATCAACAATTGTCGATAGACGATGAGCAACAATTATAACAGTATGACTTTTAATTAAATTATCAATAGTCATTTTTATATATTCTTGACTTTCATTATCAAGAGCACTTGTTGCTTCATCAAATAATATGATTTTAGTATTTAATAAAAGAGTTCTTGCAATGGCTAATCTTTGCTTTTGACCACCTGATAAGTTTACTCCACCTTCTCCAATAATCGTATTATATTTATCTTTTAAAGACATTATATAATCATCTATATAAGCTTTCTTGCAAACATCTCTTATTTCCTTTAATGTAGCATTTTTCTTAACCATTCTAAAATTATCAATAATAGATAAATTAAATAAAAATGGTGTTTGCCTTATAATGGAAATATTTTCTCTTAATGATTTTTCACTTAAATCTTTAATATTTACCTTATCAATAAATATTTCGCCTTCTGTGGCATCAAAATATCTTAACAACAAATTAAAAATTGTACTTTTTCCATTACCACTTCTTCCAACAATGGCAACTTTTTTATTTGTTTCTATTTTCAAATCAAGATCTTTTAACGTGTAGGCTTCATCCTCTTTATACTTAAAACTAACCCTTTTAAAAGTAATCTCACCTTTAGGATTATTTAATTTAGCTGTGCCAAACTTTTCACTAGAGTATAGCTTATTATTTATTATTTCATCAATTCTTTTTAAAGAAACACATACCTTATTATAATTAACGCCAAAGTCACTTATACTTTCCACAACCTCATCTATACGCCAAATATATGTTTCCATAATCATAAACACACTATAAAATATATATCCCTTAACAAAATAATAACCACATGTTAATAAAATTAAAAATTGCAATATAAAATATGCTAGATTATTTAATGAATAATAAAATATCTCATATGTTTTAATCTTTTTAGTATGAAGCATTAAACTATCTATTGTTTTAGATATGTTATTTTCAATATTCTTTTTGATTCCCAAAGATTTAATTTCTCTTATTCCAGAAATATTTTCAGTTGCTCGCTTAACATAATTATCTGATTCTTTTTTTATTTCTTCCTGGGACTTTTTTATTTTAGGAAAATATTTATATGAAATTAACCCCATTAAGAATGAAAACATTAAAATTTCGAATCCTAAAATTAATGAAATTTTAAATGAATAGATTATAACTATTATAACAACAAAAGACTTACATATAAGTTTTACCATTTTAGCAAGCAATTCCATTACTCTATCCGGATCAGTATATAATCTATTGATAAATTCTCCCACTCCTATATCTTCGAAAGCAATTGATGGTAAATTATCTATTTTTTTATATAAATCTTTTGATACATTTTTCATAAACTTAATTTCTAAATAATTATATAATGTATCTTTAGGTATCGAGATCAATGAATAGCACAAAATATACATTACTTCCCAAACAATTAAATATTTTGCAAAGCCAACAAAATTCTTAAAAGCTAATAATTCCACAGCTTTTCCCCAAAAATATGCATTTAATAAAGCTGGCAAGTAAGTTAAAATTACTAAAACTATATATATCACTAATTTTAATTTATCGTTTTTTAAATACTGCCATAATACACTAAATGATTTTGCCTTTTTCATTTTTTACATCCTTTCAATTCAAATTAAAAAGCCACTTTTTAAAAAGTGACTTTACAAAAGAAATGAAAAGGAGTTACAACATTTTCATTGAAATAAATATCACTTTTTAAATAGTTTAAATAAATAAATTTCTTCATGTTTTCACTCCTTTCTTCTAATTATAGCTAAAATTTAACACATCAAATCTGTTTAGTCAATATCATTAACCTTTTTTTCAATTATTTTTTTATTATTTATTAAGCGTTCATCATCAGGGTTTATTTTTAAAGCGGAATTAATGGCATCAAGTGATTCTTTATATTCTTTAAGTTCATAGCATGCAATACTTAATAAATCGTATGGAGTTTCATTAAATGTAAATACCTCATTTATATATGTTTTTTCATTAATAGGTATTTTTAAAGCTTCCAACACATATTTTTTTACTTCGTCAAAATCATTTTCTGCATACTTTAAGAAAGCTTTTTCAATTAGAGGATCTCTAAGATGAGGAGCTTCTAAAATTGCTTTATCTAACCACATATTTGCCTCATCTAATCTATTAAGAGCAATATAACACCTAGAAATAAAACGCATTGAAGCACTTCTTTCATCTTTCCAAGTTGCTGTTTCAAGTTTCAAATGTTTTATTAATGTATCAATGGATTCATTCCATCTTTTATAATACATGTATTCTCTGCCGAGATAATGCATATTGCGATCATCATATGGATCTTCTTTGACTGAAAGCTCAAGAAGTGGAAGATAATTACTTCGTGATTTTTCTTTATCAGGATAATGATTTAATACCATTTCAGGAATTGTAACAAAATTTTCCTTGCCATTATATTCTAATACTTCGTGTACCGGGTGAACCCAACGATATCCTTTTAATGTATGAGTTTTTTCGTACATAAAGCTAACAAGGGGGCGATTTTTTTCATCTAAACTCCAATTATAAGTGTATCTGGCTCTTGTAGTATCATCTTTCCAAGAGTTTTCTAAAATATCTCGCCATCCTTTTAAAAAAACTTCATCTAAATCAGTAGAAACACAAATGTCGGTATCATTAGGAACTAGCTTCAGTGCTTCATTTCGAGCTGTGTCAAATCTCCAAGGGTCAATCTTTTTTTGTTTGACCTTAACATTCATTTCTTTTAATAATTTTACAGTATTATCAGTAGAACCAGTATCAAGCACTACTATTTCATCTGCTTCTTTCATTGATTCAACCCATCTTTTTACAAATTTTTCTTCATTTTTTGAAATAGCATATACAACAACTTTATACTTACTCATACATTACCGTTAAGCTCCTGCTGGACCAGTTGGACCTTGAGGAATAGTTAAATCTAAAACAAAGTTTGGAGCTGTTCCACTTATGCTAGCCGTTGCTTGAGATCCTGGTGCTCCAGTTGTTACAGTTCCAATAGTTATAACTGGTGTTGCCCCTGTTGGGCCAGTTGCACCCGTTGCTCCTGTTTCTCCAGTTGCTCCTGTTAAGCCTTGAATTCCTTGTGGGCCGGTTGGACCTGTTGGACCTGTGGCTCCTGTTTCTCCAGTTGCTCCTGCTAAACCCTGAATTCCTTGTGGGCCGGTTGGACCTGTTGGGCCTGTCGGACCGGTTGGACCCGTTGCTCCTATTTCTCCAGTTGCTCCTGCTAAACCTTGAATTCCTTGTGGACCGGTTGGACCCGTTCCTCGATAAAATAAATCATTTAAAAGAATTAATCGTAATTTCAAGGCATTAATTCCTTATTACTATTAAAAAGTAGTGTAGAAGTTATTAAATTCTAAATAATTTTATAAAATAAAAAAATAAGCAGTTCAATTTGACTGCTTATTAATATATTTATTTTTCTTTACTAGCAAGATTGATAACAGCTTTTGTATATTTCATAAGTTCTTTTTTATTCTTGAACCCACATGTCATTGCAAAGTAATCAATATAACTAGTGTCTTCATCAATGTAATTCATTTGTAGAGACTTATTAATATTATAATTTTCCTTAGCGCTTATATCATTTAACTTAAAGTAATCTTTAATTGTTAAACTATATCTAGGATCTTTATTTTTAAATTGCTCATATAACTCAGTAGTTATAATGCAGTTATCTATAAGTTCTTTATTATTTTCAA
>OIYS01001334.1_pt1 | contig 12799 bp, 10 predicted proteins | sample 1588271 | NCBI WGS metagenome assembly OIYS01 (sample SAMN03283286) | human gut metagenome | biome: human-associated habitat; material: feces | host: Homo sapiens | place: Peru | collected 2012
CTGGATACCGTCCCCAGACCCCTGCTGGACCGTATGGAGATCATCGAACTGGGCTCCTATTCCGATGAAGAGAAGCTCATGATTGCCAAGAATTACCTGGTGCCCAAGCAGCTGAAAAAGCACGGCCTGAAAAAGACCCAGCTGCGCATTACGGATGATGCCATTCGGGAGATCATCTGCTGCTATACCCGGGAATCCGGCGTTCGGAACCTGGAGCGGGAAATCGGTGCCATTTGCCGGAAGGCAGATATGCAGCTGCTTTCCCAGGAGGAGCCAAAGAAAATCACCGTCACCGGCGGCAATCTGGAGGACTTCCTGGGCATCCGCAAATTCCTGCCGGACCGTCTGCCGGGCAGCGACCAGGTGGGCCTGGTCACGGGCCTGGCCTGGACCAGCGTAGGCGGCGAGACCCTGGAAGTGGAAGTCAATGTGATGGAGGGCTCCGGAAAGCTGGAGCTCACCGGCAACCTGGGCAACGTCATGAAGGAGTCTGCCCATGCTGCCCTGAGCTATATCCGGGCCAACGCCCAGAAGCTGGGCGTTCCCGCGGACTTCTATAAGACCAAGGATATCCATGTCCATTTCCCGGAGGGCGCTGTGCCCAAGGACGGCCCCAGTGCCGGTGTGACGGTCTGTACGGCAATCGTCTCCGCCCTGACCAATACCACCGTCCGGCGGGATGTGGCCATGACCGGCGAAGTTTCCCTTCGGGGCCGGGTCATGCGCATTGGCGGCCTGAAGGAGAAGACCATGGCGGCGCTTCGCCACGGCATCCGCACGGTCATTATTCCCAAGGACAACGAGCGGGACCTGGAAGAGATCGACCAGACCGTCCGCAAGCAGCTGAATTTCATCAGCGCTTCTACGGTGGATACGGTGCTGAATGCGGCGCTGAACCGGACTGCGGAGATGAACCCCGCCATTCTGGGCAGCTTGCCGGAGGACGTTTCCGCCAAGGCAAGACGGCCGGAGCTGCAGCAGTAAGGAGGCGGCTATGAATTTTCAGAACGTAGAATTCTTGATTTCCGCCGCCTCGCCCAAGGATTTCCCGGGGAAACGGCTGCCGGAGATTGCCTTTGCGGGCAAGTCCAATGTGGGCAAATCCTCCGTCATCAACCGCCTTTTGCAGCGCAAGAGCATGGCAAAGGTGGGGGATAAGCCGGGAAAGACCGTCCATGTGAACTATTTTTTGCTGGATAAAACCTGCTATCTGGTGGACCTGCCCGGCTACGGCTTTGCAAAGGTACCCCAGGCGGAAAAGGACCGCTGGGCAAAGCTCATGGAGGACTATTTCGCTGCCAACCGCATTACTCTGGGGGTGCTGATCGTGGACTACCGCCATCCGCCCACGAACAACGATATCACCATGGCCAGGTGGTTTCTGGATTCCGGCTGCCCCTTTGTGGTCCTTGCCAACAAGAAGGACAAGCTGAAGAAGAGCGAGCTGGAGCCGAACCTCGCCACCATCCGCGCCGACCTGGAGCTGCCCGAGAGCTGCCCTGTAATCCCCTTCTCTGCCGAGAAGGGCGACGGCCGGGACGAACTGGTGAAGTGCATCCTGAACGCCGTAAAGGCATAAACCACGTCTATAAGAATATCCCTCTGCCATTGCGGCAGAGGGATGTCTTTTGTTATGGGGAATTACTCTGCGTCCCGCAGCCGTTCCACCACGCTATATTTCATCGCCTGCTTATGCATGGCGGTGGGAATCAGCCAGCCCAGCAGCGCGAACAGGGGAATGGCGGTAAGTGCGGGGATCACATTGAACCTGGCGCTGAAAAACCAGAACATTTTTTCCATAAGTTTTCCAAGCAAGGGACTCATCATGACCGAAAGAACCAGCGCGGCCCCGGCAGAGCCCAGGGCATAGAATAATCCCTCGTAAACAAGCATTGTATTGAGCTGCCTACCGGTCATTCCCACCGCCTGGAGAACCGCAAATTCTCTTCTGCGGGAAAGGATCCCCGTCATAATGGCATTGAAGAAGTTGAGAACGCCAACAAGGCCGACAATGGCGCAGAGCAGCCCACCCAGCAGCAGGAACATGGTCTGGAAGCTTTCGAATTCTGCCCGGACTGTTGCTTTGCTTTCATACATCAATCCGGACAAATTGTCAGCAGTTAAATCAGCAAGGTAATTCTCCGCGGATGCTTCGCTTATGTCATCGGTCGTATCGAACAGATAAAACATCGGGATACTTTCTTGCCGGCTGTCACGGTTGAGTTTCTCAATGGGAAGCACAAAACTATAGCCTGGTGAATAATGACGGAAGCTCATGGAGTTTGGCACTATGACATAAGCACAGATTGTATAAGCTACATCATGGCTGGCAGAAAGCTGAAACTGTACGTATTCTGCAGGCGTATTTTCATCGCAGAGGTTTCCGGTACGGCTGTCAATATAATGTCCTTCATCAATATAGGTTATGGTCTGAACAGAACCGACAGGCGGGTAAAAATCAGGATTGCGCACATTTCCGTAATCATCTGTATAAACGACTGCAGCGATGGCATTTGTATCTTTTTGAAACATAGGAGATATGTCGCCCTCTACCACAGTTAATTTATCAAACAAGGAATCATCCAAGCCTTCCATTAACGTACTCTCGCCCACAAGATCACCACGGCGATCTCTCTGTTCCAACACGTCCTTCGCATTTTCCTCGGAAGTATAGTGCATCATGTCCTGCAGCCAGTGCTCCTCGCGCATCCAGGCATATGGAGTATAACCGGTCAGCGTATAACCACAACCGGACAGGGACAGAGCGGTATTCGCTTTGATTTGTTCAATTTGTTCCTGTGAAATATAACTGCTGGAATCGTTATAACGGAAATAGTCCGTTGAGCTTACGATAAAGTCAGCACATGTTTTTTTTGCCAGATACTTTTCCATATCGAAACCACCTGTAAAAGTGACCAGGATATTGAGAAGTACCACCGAAAGCGAAAGAGAGATAACTACAAGAACAGTTTTCCTTTTATTGCGCCCCAAGTTGGCAAAAGCCATTTGATATACTTTTGCACCACGGGTAGTACGGCGCTTCTTTTTGCTCCTTACAATTTCCGTGTACTTTGTTGCTTCCACCGGAGAAACTTTTGAGGCAATCTTTCCCGGACGGGAACAGGACAGCAGAACGGTGACCAGGGCGAACAAAGCAGAGGCAAGAAAAATCAGGGGAGAGGCGCTGATGGTGGTGATCTCAGCGCCGAAGGTTGTCCTGGCCATCACGACAGGGGTCAGGACTGCGCCAACGCCGTAGCCCAGCAGCATACCCGCCGGAATGCCAACGACGCACAGAAGCAGCGCTTGCTGTCGGATGATGCGCTTTAACTGGCGGGGCGTTGTGCCGATGGTTTTCAGCAGGCCGTAAAATCGAATGTCCCCGGTGACGGAGATCTGGAAGATGTTGTAAATGATCAGATATCCGGTGAAAATCACCAGCAGGAGAAAGGCCGCTATGGCAATCACCGTCTGGGGGTCGAGCTGGGATGCCATTTGGGAAGTGGTATAGCCCCAGTTGACACCGATTCGAACGCTGTTGGAATCGCCGTAGCTGTCCCAGGTGTAGCCCAGGTCGGTATCCACCTGCTCCATCTGCCCCCGAATGTTGGCAGCGGACGCCATCATCACATTCAAATCCACACGGAAAGGCTCCAGCCCCTGTTCCGCTGCCTGGGCTTCAATGGAGGAGGCATAGTCTGCGGGGATATTGATGTAGTGAACAGGCATCAGGTCGTCATAGTCCCAGAAGCCCACCAGGGTGAAAGTGTCCGTCACAGGGAAAGCGGTCTGATTCTTGTCCGTGACGGAATAGGAAACGGTGACCTCTGCTCCCAATTCCGGCGTGATACCAAGCATTTGCAGGGCCGCAGTATCCATGGCCACTTCTTTTCCGCTTGTGGGCATGCGCCCGGTGGTGGGGGTGGCGTAGCTCCATTTGGTGCAGTTTGCATCCATATAGCTGATTTCAGCCGGGATTTTGGCAAAAACCCCCTCTGTGCTGATGCCGATGACCTTTCGCGCGCCCACCTCCTTCACGTTCGGGTGGGCAGCGATCCGCTCTGCCTGCTCCGGGGATACGTCCTTAAATGTACCGTGGGCATAGCCCCCCAATTGCCGGAATTGGTAGGTTTCGTAGCTGGAATTCAGGGAAAGGACAATGGTAAATAGAGACGTAAATAGCAGCGTCGTCAAGGCAATGGCGAAAACCGCGATCTGGTTCCGCCGCCGGTTGGCCCGGAGAAACCGGAAGCTGAGCCTGCGGATGCATTTCTGGTTTGAAACCTTCATCACAGCCACCTCCTCAGCGGCCTGTGACGATGCGGCCATCTTCAATGCGGATGATCCGGTCAGCCAGCTGGGCGATTTCCTCATTGTGGGTGATCATCACGATGGTCTGGGCGAATTTCTGACTGGTCACCTTCAATAGGCTTAGTACATCCTGACTGGTCTTGCTGTCCAGATTGCCGGTTGGCTCGTCTGCCAGAATGATGGCCGGGGCCGCCGCCAAAGCCCGGGCGATTGCCACCCGCTGCTGCTGCCCGCCGGAGAGCTGGCCGGGCAGCGCATCCAGCTTTTTCTCCAGACCCAGGGTTTGCACGATCTGCCCGACAAAGGCCTTATTGATTTTTCCACCGTCCAGCTCAATGGGCAGGACGATGTTCTCGTATACATTCAGCACCGGAACCAGATTGTAGCTCTGAAAGACAAAGCCGATTTTCCTGCGGCGGAAGATGGTCAGCGCTTCCTCTTTCAAGGCAAAAATCTCCTGCCCGTCAACCGTAACCGTGCCCTCCGTAGGCCGGTCCAGCCCACCCAGCATATGCAGCAGGGTAGATTTTCCGGAGCCGGATGTGCCGACGATGGCGACAAATTCACCTTTTTCCACACGCAGATCAACGCCATCCAGGGCGTGAACCGCATTGTCGCCGGAGCCATAAATCTTTTTCAGCCCCTGGGCCTGTAGAATTGCCATAAATGAGTACCTCCATAAAAAATCTGTATGCACGCAAAGAAAACATCCTTTGCTGCATACAGATTGTCGCATAGGATTCTTTCCACATTCTTTCCGTCAGAAAATGAATTCTAACAGTTTTGAAAGAATCGAAGTTATTTCGGCAGAAATACGGAAAAAGTGCTCCCTTCTCCGGGGGCAGAGGTAACCCTGATGTAGCCCCCTTCGCCGGAGATGATCTGGCGGGCCAAATATAGCCCAATACCAACGCCTTCCTGCTCCTGCACGGTTTCCCCACGATAAAAGCGGGTAAATATCTTTCCCTGTTCCCGTTCCGGGATGCCTGGGCCGGTGTCCGAGATGTCGATTCGCGCGAACATTTCGTAGCTGTCCGCGCGGATGGTAATTTCGCCGTGCTGCGTGTATTTGATTGCGTTGTCAATCAGATTTGTCAGGGCTTCCGCTGTCCATTTTGGGTCAAAAACGGCAGAAGCTTCGGTATCGTATAGGTGCAGGGCCAATCCCTTTTCGGCAGCCTTGGCGGCGTACTGCTCCGCGGCGTTTTGAAGCAGCGGCTGCAGTGCTGTGCGTTTTGGGGAAAGGGAAATGATCCCGTTTTCCAGCCTGGACAGCTTCACGAGAGCATCAATCAAAAATTGAAGCTTCTTGGCCTGCGCGTGGAGTGTGTCCACATTTGCCTCGGTCGATGGGGGAAGGGCTTCTTCCTGCAGAAGCTCACTGTATAGCAGCAGGTTTGCAATGGGTGTTTTGGTTTGATGGGAGATATCGGCAACCAGTGCTTTGATTTTGTCCTTTTCTCGGGCCAGGTTTCGGGAGGAGGTTTCCGCTGCGGAAAGATAATGGGCAAATTTTGTCTCCAATGCGGAGAGCTTGCTCTCATCAAAGGTGGTTTCAGAAAAGGAACCGTCCATTGCGGCATCCAGCATTTTTTCGATATGTTCCATGGTTTTCCGGCTTTTTCGCCGCTCCTGCCATACAATGGCGGCGGCTGCAAGAAAGCACAGCAGAAAAAATACAACTTCTGTCTTATTCATCCGTCCTTACCCAGCTGTAGCCAATGCCGTATACCGTTTTGATATATGCCTGTGCGCCAAGCTTATCCCGCAGACGCTTTACCGCAACGGAGAGGGCGTTTTCATCCACATATTCCGCGCCATCCGTCCAGATTCGGTCTACAAGTAGGCTTCGGGGCACGGTTTGGCCCCGATTTTCTACAAGCAGGTGCAGCAGCTTTTGCTCCGTTTTGCTCAGTTCGACTTTTGCATCTCCTGCGTAAAAGCACATGGCCGCAAAATCAAAGCGGAAATGGTCGATTTGGACCGCCCCACTGCTGCGGACTGGCACCTGCTTTCGCAGCTGGGTGTTCACTCTTGCCCGCAGGACTGAAAGGGAAAAGGGCTTGGTAATATAATCGTCGGCGCCCTGTTCCAGCCCGTCTACAATGTCCATATCCGTGTCATTTGCCGTCAGAAGAATGACGGGAACATCCGGCGTACCCTCTTTTATTTCCCGCAGCAGCTGTAGGCCGCTGCCATCCGGCAGATTGATGTCCAACAAAATCAAGGATGCTTTTCCGCAAAGCAGCTGTTCCCGCGCCGCTTTCAGGTCCCGGCAGGAAATAAGCTGCCGATTTTCCGCGTTCAGCGCCTTGCACAGCCCTTGGTTTAAGCCCACATCATCTTCAACGATCAATAATTGTTCCATTTTTCAGTGCATTGGCGTTCTTAGCGGATGAAGTGGGTAGCAACCCGGGGCTCTTTTTCGGGCAGGCCGTAGGCTTCCTTCCCGAGGGTGATGCTCTTCATAAGAAATGCCATGTTTCGTGCCAGGGCGCGCATGGTCTGCTTGCCCTCCTCGTCCTGCTCTGCCTCGCCGGGCAGGCGGCCGTGGATGCTGTTCCAGTATTGGCTGGAGGCCAGCGGCATTCCGGAAATGGTAAAGTATTTGTTCAGCTCGTCAAAGGTGGCGGAGCAGCCGCCCCGGCGGGCGCAGACCACGCTGGCGCCTACCTTCATGGTCAGATCGCACCGGCAGCTGTAGAACAGCCGGTCCAGGAAGGAAATCAGATTGCCGTTGGCAGAGGCATAGTACACGGGGCTTGCCACGACCACACCGTCTGCCTTGGCAAGCAGGGGGGCGGCTTCGTTGACGGCATCGTCAAAGACGCATTTGCCAAGCTCTGCGCATTTGTTGCAGGCAATGCAGCCGCGGACGGCCTTGGCACCCACATTCAGCTCTGTGACCTCGATGCCCTCCTGGGCAAAGACATTTTTCATTTCCCGCAGGGCGATGGCGGTATTGCCGTTTCCTCGGGGGCTTCCGTTGATCATCAATACATTCATAAAATATCCTCCCATTTTGATTCATGCTTACAGCAGCGGCGCTATGACCTTGGCCAGGTACCCGGTCAGCTTCACTAGGAAGGGCTCCTGCCGGAGGGTCTGCCAGGTGACTGGGCGGCAGGAGCCCATTGTATTCTGAAAATCCTGCCAGATGTCCTCCAGACAGTCCACGTCCTTCAGATAGGCGGCGCATTCAAAGTGGTGGTACAGACTTCTGTAGTCCAGATTGATGGTGCCTACCACGGCTTCCCGCCGGTCGCTGAGGAAGACCTTGGCGTGGACAAAGCCGGGGGTGTACTCATAGAGCTTCACACCGGCGGACAGCAGCGCCCTGTAGTGGGTCTTGGCCAGGGCGTAGGGGATTTTTTTGTCCGGGATGCCCGGAAGGATGATTCGCACGTCCACGCCCCGCTTGGCGGCGAATTTCAGGGCGGTTTCCATTTCTCCGTCCAGAATCAGGTAGGGCGTCATGATATAGACGTAGCTGTGGGCGCGGTTTAGAATGTCGATATAGACCATTTCGCCCAGCTTTTCCTTGTCCATGGGGCTGTCCGCATAGGGGATGACGTAGCCCTGTGCAGGGGCGGGCTCCGGAACGTCCAACTGCTCCGGAAATTGGGGCAGCTTTTCGTCGATGTTCCACATCTGCAAAAACATGAGGCTGAAGCTCTCCACGGCGTCGCCCTTGAGCATGATTGCAGTGTCCTTCCAGTGGCCGAAGCGCTCTATATGGTTGATGTATTCGTCCGCCAGATTGACCCCGCCGGTGAAGGCGGTCTTACCGTCAATTACCAGAATTTTCCTGTGGTCACGGTAGTTGTAGTGGGACGAAACGATGGGGGAGATGGGGCTGAACATCTTGCAGCGGATGCCCAGGGCCTCCATTTTTTGCGGGTAGCCCTCCGGCAGGGTGGTGAGCTCACAGGTGCCGTCATACAGCAGCCGGACATCCACACCCTGCTGCACCTTTCGCTCCAGAATTTCCAGGACCTTGCCCCACATAAGGCCTTCCCGGAGAATAAAGTACTCCAGATAGATGGAATGCTCCGCTTTTTCCAGCTCTATGAGCATCTGCGCCCATTTGTCTTCTCCCTGGGGAAAATAGGTGACCTGGGTATTGGTGTAGACCGGGAAGCTGCCGCAGGAGCCAATGTAGCGGGCCAGGCCTGCCGCGCCCGGGTCTTCCTGCTGAAGCTGCTCCAGGGTATCCTCCCGGGAGTGAATCAGGTGGTGGGACAGCACCTCGCTTCTGGCTACCAGGGCCTGCAATGTTCTGCGGCCCCATTCGCTCTGCGTCCAGATGTAAAGGGCACAGCCGAATACGGGGAGCAAGTCAATCACGAGGAGCCATGTGATTTTGGCGCTGGCATCCATGGAGCTGTTCACCAGAATCAGCATGACCGCAACGGTAAACAGCGCGCTGCCGCCTAAGAACAATGGAATATTGTCTTCGAACCAGAAGTACAGGGAAAACAGAATCCCGGCTTGCAGCAGCAGGGAGACGAACAGCAGCGTTTTCCGATTGAAAACAGCCCGGATGAAGCTCTTTTTTCCTTTGTTCAAAAGCTGTCTGCCGGTTTGAGAGAGTTCTTTGGAATCCATGAACAGCCTCCTTTTTGCTTTATTTTCTCCATTATAATCCATTTACGAGGGTAAATCAATGAAAAAAGAGAAATGGATCGGGAAAATCAATTAAGATTTCTTTATTTTTGCATATGCGGTTTGCGTTTCCGGGCTGTCTATGCTATAATCCTTGGGAATGGTAAAAAAGACCCTGAAAGGAATAAGCTATGATTATTGGCATTTTTACGGATACCTTTTATCCGGAAATCAACGGCGTGGCTACCTCCTGCCTGAATCTATATCAGCAATTGCAGAAAATGGGACATACGGTCCATGTCTATGCACCCAAGTGCAAGGGGTGGGAGGAATTCCAGAGCGACACCCTGCATTACCTGGAATCGGCACAGTTTATCCTTCTGCGGGACAGAAATGTGGCGTTCCCCGGCATGGGGACCATCCGACAGGCTCTGGATATGCATTTTGATGTGGTGCATACCAACAGTGAGTTTGTCATGGGCTTTTTGGGCACCTATGTTGCCCGCCATACGGGCTGCGTTCGGGTGCATACCTATCACACGGTGTGGGAAGACTATACATACTATGTTACCCACGGTCACGGGGACAACACTGCCAAAAGCCTTGCCAAGCGCTATAGTGAGTGGTGGTGCGACCGGTTTGACAGGGTGATCGTACCCACGGCCAAAACGGAGAATCTGCTGCGGCAGTATGGGGTGGAAGCACCCATTGACATCATCCCCAGCGGCATGGACCTGGGGCGCTTCTCGCCGGAAAGGCACAGCGCAGAGGAAAAGGCGGCAACCCGGGCGGAATGCGGCATTCCGGAGGGAAAGCGGGTGCTGTTGAACATCGGGCGGCTGGCAAAGGAAAAGAATATCGAAAAGATCCTGCGGGTCTTTCCGGAGCTGCATGAGCACTGTCCGGACGTGCAGCTGGTCATCATTGGCGAAGGCCCGCTGCGGGCGGAATTGCAGGAGCAGGCATTGGCCCTGGGGATGGCGGACAGTGTATCCATTGTGGGCTCCAAGCCCTGGGAGGAGATCGACCGGTACTATGCCATCGGCGATGTGTTCGTCAGTGCCTCCCATTCCGAGACCCAGGGCCTGACCTATATCGAAGCGGCGGCTTCCGGGTTGTGCGTCTGCGCGGTGGACGATCCCTGCCTTCTGGGCGTCTTCACAGACGGCGTCAGCGCGGTCCTGTCCGGGGACAGTGACGAGCAGCTGCTGGAGAGTCTGATGCTGTCCTTCAGTCCCATTGGAAATCGGATCCGCCGCAATGCGGTGGAGGCGGCCAGACCCTACAGCACGGAACAGTTCGCCCGGCGGGTCGAGCAGTGCTATGTGAACGCAATAGCACAGAAATCGGCGGTCCCTGCATTCGGGAATATCTGAACAATAAGGCAGGACGCAATGCTGAACCGCTCCCTGTCAAGTAGACAGATGAAAAAACAAAAATAGTTTTCTACCAGGGTCTCAGAAATGGGATCCTGGTTTTCTTTTAAGCAGCTTCCAGTAAGCTGCGGTAGGTTGCTGGAGGCAGGCAGTTCAGCTTGTGCTGACGCCGCTGGTGGTTGTAGTAATAGATGAACTGCTCAACAGCAGAGGCAAGTTCTTCATAAGTTTCAAATTGGTTGAGATAGTACATTTCACACTTCAGAATACCCCAGAAACCTTCCATCGGCCCGTTATCAATACATCTGCCAACTCTGGACATACTTTGTTCCATTCCTTGCTTGTCCAGCTTTGCCTTAAACAGCTTGCTTGTGTATTGGAATCCACGGTCGCTGTGGAATAGCGGATGTGCATCCGGGTATTTCTTTACTGCCAAATCAAATGTCTCAAACACCAGCTGGTTATTATTGCTTTTGCCAATAGCAAAGGAAACAATATCCCTACCCTTCAGATCAAGAATGGCACTAAGATAGGCTTTCTCACCGGCAGAGCCGTATTTCATCTCTGTGACATCGGTACACCATTTCTCATTTACTGCAGTCGCTGTAAAATCTCTGTTCAGAATATTCTCAGCGGTAACTTCCGGTGTGGATCTCTGGTAAGCAGGTCGTTTTCTGCGGATAACGGCCAGCAGTCCAACAATATGTACCAGACGGTAAAATCGCTTCAGATTATACTTCTTTTCGTGTGTTTCATTATATTCATCTCCAATTCTGCGGTAGCCGTAGGTTCCGTTATGTTCTGCGTAGATCAGGCCAATCTCATGCAGCAAGGCTTCGTTTTCTTCCTCACGGCTGCTCTTGACACGGTGTGTCCAGTTGTAGTAGCTGGATCGGTTTAACGCAAGAATATCGCAGATCTCGGTTACGGCATATCCCTCTTTGTGCATTTCCTGAACGCAAAGATAGAGATGCTCTTGCCGTACTCCGCTCAGCGCCACCTCCCTTCGATTTCCTCGAGTTTTTTTAGCACGGCACACTCCAATTCCAATCTTTTGTTCCGTGCTTCTAAAACCCGATTCTCAGCTCGCAGCTTTTCCAGTTCCGTCATTTCGGATTCCGGTTTACGCTTACCGCGCTTGTCTACAAGTCCTTCTGCGCCTTTCTCGTTATACTTGCGCACCCAGGAATATATCTGCTGGTAGCTGACACCGTATTTCTCGATGGCGGCAGTATAGTCGTTGCCGTGCTCAATGCAGTAGCTGACAATTTCCACTCGTTCCTCGTATGTAGTGTTTCTTCCCTTAGTCATATAGATATCACTCCCTCGACCTCTGCTGGGTCGTAATTCTCTATGACTATTATACATCTTTATCCAGCTTTGCAACTGGCTTCGAGAATAAATCTTATATTTTTTACAAATATCTGCTTGCGAACCTGCTCCGGACAGATAATCCTTTACTGCTGCCATCTGTGTCTGTGCTGAATAGCTTGCTTTCCTGTGTTTATCTCTAAGGCCTTCCCCACCAAATATCTGATAATTTCTTACCCATGTACGAAATGATTCTTTGGCTATTTCGTATTGCTCCAGTATTGTGTGAAGCTGCCGATCTCCATTCAGATAGGATTCAACTGCTGTTATTTTTTCTTCCGGGCTTACTTTCCTTTTGAACATAAAAATACTCCCCATAGTGTAGCCTCGAAATTTTTGTTATTTCGAGTGTCTACTCTATGGGGAGCATATCAGAATCCGGGACGGCTGTCTATGTTTTTGCGGTTACACTGCCAGGAAGAACTTCACCAGGAACAGCAGGCTGATGGCGTAGGTCAGGACAGAGACTTCCTTGGCCTTGCCGCCGAAGACCTTGATGATGGTGTAGGAGATGAGGCCAATGCCAATGGCGTGGCCGATGGAGCCGGAGACGGGCATACCGATGAGCATCAGGGACACAGGGACCATCTGGTCCATATCCTCGAAGTTCACGTTCTTCAGGCCCATGAGCATCAGCACACCCACGTAAATCAGGGCGGAGGAGGTGGCGGCGGCGGGGATGATAGCCGCCACGGGAGCCAGGAAGATGCAGGCCAGGAACAGAATGCCGGTGGTCAGGGCGGTCAGGCCGGTGCGGCCGCCGGCCTCTACGCCGGAGGCGGACTCTACAAAGGTGGTAACCGTAGAGGTGCCGGTGCAGGCACCTGCCACGGTGCCGATGGCATCGGACAGGAGGGCCTCCTTCATGTTGGGCATATTGCCGTCCTTGTCCACCATACCGGCCCGGGAGGCGGTGCCAACCAATGTGCCGATGGTATCGAACATATCAATGATGCAGAAGGTGACGATGAGCGTCACGGCAGTGAACCAGCCGATCTGAAGGAAGCCGGAGAAATTGAAGTGGAACAGGGTGGTGCTGGCCATATCCGCAAAGGGAGGCACAAAGGAAGCGGCGGCGAGAGAGGCGAAGGGATTGGTGCCCAGGAAGATGGCCTCCCCTGCCCAGTAGATTACGG
>OIYS01001335.1_pt1 | contig 12794 bp, 8 predicted proteins | sample 1588271 | NCBI WGS metagenome assembly OIYS01 (sample SAMN03283286) | human gut metagenome | biome: human-associated habitat; material: feces | host: Homo sapiens | place: Peru | collected 2012
AGATGGATATGTAAAAGATGATGAAATTTTTGAATTCCAAATAAATAAACAAAATGAAGTTGTAAAAAGAGAAGTTATAAATAAAAGAATAATTGGTAACCTAAATGTTATAAAAGTTGACGATAATAATACACCAATCAAAGGAGTAAAATTTGAAATTTATGATGCAAACAAAAATAAAGTAGACACTATAACAACAGATGAAAATGGTAAAGCAGCTTCTAAAGATTTACAAATAGGAACTTACACATACAAAGAAGTAAGTGTACCAAAAGGTTACGTTATTGATGAAAATGAATATGAATTTGCAGTAACATCTAAGGAAACTAAAATTGAAAAAACAGTTGTAAATAATAGAGCAAAAGGGGCTTTAAGAATAATTAAACTTGAAAAAGGAACAAAAACTCCAATAGAAGGAGTAACATTTGAAATACTAGATGAAAACAAAAATGTTGTTGATACAATAGTAACAAACAAAGATGGTATTGCAGAAAAACAAGATTTAATAGTAGGTAAATATTATTACAGAGAAATATCTGCACCAGATAAATATATAGTTGACAATAAAGAAAAATCATTTAAATTAACTGATAATGGAGAAATATTTGAAGCAACTGTGTATAATGAGGCAAAAACATTACCAGTAACTGGTGGAAGTTTAAGCCTAGATATGTTAATAGTATTAATGGTAGCTGGATTTAGTATTGTAGGATTTACTACTATGAAAGTTGTTAAAGAAAAAAAGGAACATAATTTATAATAAAATAGCAGATGGAGTTACTCCACCTGCTAAGTTTTTTGTAAATATAGTTTCTATAACTTTTGACAAAAACTATATAGTATAATATTATTACTAAATAATATCAGGTATCAATAATAATTTAAATATTAATATATAAAAAGATAAAAATAATACAGTAGTAAATTTTCTACTGTATTATTTTTCTTATACAATCAATAACTATATCTGTCATTTTATCATAGTCCATTTCACTATGTTTATGGTATACAATTTCATGACAAAGATCGTCTATTAAGTGAATCATTATATGAACTTTTTCTTTTAAATTTTCTGTATTTATATCATTTTTTAGTAATAAATTAGTTATTTTCTCTGTTGTCATAATCTCATATTCATAGAAAAGTTTTGCAATTTCAGGATCAGAGTGCTGCATTGCAACTATTTCTTCGTGAGCCTTTTTTGATAATTTATGGTTTTTTACAAAAGCATTTATCATTTTTTTTAGTATATGTGTTAAATCATCTTTTTTAAAAGATGCGTCTGGTATGGATAACATAGGGAAGAATATTGAGTTAGAATATAGTTTAATTCCCTCAATTAATATATCATGTTTGTCTTTAAAATATTGATATACAATACCAGTAGATACTCCAGCTTCTTTTGCAATTTTTGCAGTATTTGTATTGTGGTAGCCATCTTTACAAATAAGGTCAAACCCTGCTTTTATTATTCTTTCCTTTTTTTCAATTGAACGTTTTTGGACAGGTTGTCTTATTTCACTATTTTGCATATTTTTTCTCCTTTTTTTAGTATTATATATTAATTTATAATAATTGTCAATAAATATGAAAAATATTTCATATTTTCTTGACATTTTTTCTAGTATAGTATAATATATTAGTATAAAAATATGAAATTAATTTCATGTTAGAGAGGAAAGGAAAAATGAAAAAAATAATTAAAATAAAAAATGTAAGTAAAGTATATAAAACTGGTGAAAAAGAATATAAAGCTCTAGATAATGTTGACCTTGAATTAAATGAAGGAGAATTTGTAGTTGTACTTGGACCATCTGGAGCAGGTAAATCAACACTCCTTAATTTAATTGGTGGGATGGATACACCAACGTCAGGAGTAATAGAAGTAGGAGATGAAAGAATATCAGATTATGATGAAAAGAAATTAACAAATTTTAGAGCAGAAAATATAGGATTTATATTTCAGTTCTATAACATATTACCAACTCTTACTGTTGAAGAAAATGTAGATGTTGTAAAAGAAATAGTAAAAAATCCTGTAGATAGTAAAGAAGCCTTAAAAGATGTAGGACTTCTTGAACACGCAAATAAATTTCCAAATCAATTATCTGGAGGTGAACAACAAAGAGTATCTATAGCAAGAGCGATTGCAAAAGATCCAAAACTATTATTATGTGACGAACCAACAGGAGCATTAGATTCTAAGACAGGTGTTGAAGTTTTAAAACTTTTAAAGAAACAATGTGATAGAAATAACGGAGCTAATACTGTTGTGATAGTAACTCATAATGCATTACTTGCAGAAATTGCTGATACTATAATTAGAGTAAAAAATGGAAAGATTGAGAGTGTAGAAAAAAACAATGAACCTAAAAAGATTGATGAGGTGAAATGGTAATGTTAAGAAAAAAAGCTTTTAGGGATATAATGAAAAACAAGTCACAATTTATAACCATTTTTCTAATGATATTTTTAGGAGTATTTGTTTTTGCAGGTGTTCATAGTTATATGGACGGAATGCAAAAAAGTGCAGATACATATTATGAAGAAAATAATTTACAGGATTTGTGGCTTACTGGAGAAAACTTTAAGGCTTATGACTTAAATAAAGTAAAAAATACGGAAAATGTAAAAGATGCAAATAGGGTTCTTACATTAACAACCTCACTGAAAGATTTTGATAATGTATCTCTTGAAACAAATTTTATAGAAGAAAATAGCATATCAAAAATGTATGTTGTAGATGGTGAGAATTTTAGTAAAGATAAAAATGGGGTATGGGTAGATAGTTACCTTGCTAAAAATCTTGGACTTAAAGTTGGAGATGAAATCACACTTACATACCAAAAATATGATATAAAAGAAAAAATAATAGGACTTATAAATACACCAGATCATGTATATAGTATAAAAAATGAATCTGAGATATTTCCAACACATAAAGATTATGGATACGTATATTTATCTATAAATGAGTTTCCAAAAGAATATATATATGACCAAGTAAAAGAAAATATAAGTAAAAGTGTAGGGATTCGTGTAAGTGATATATCAAATGATATGATAAACCAATTTATACCTAATTTTAATATAGAAGACTATTACATATTTAACAATATATTAGTTGATGTTGATAACTTAGATAAAATAAATGATACAAAGGCTAAGTTGGAAAATGATATAGAAGCAGCAATTGCAGTAACTGATAGAAATTCAAGTGCATCTTATGAAGCATACAATTCAGAAATAGAAGAAGGCAGTACATATTCATTTGTATTTACAATGTTATTTTTATTAATTGCAATTTTATCTGTAGTAACAACAATGCATAGATTTGTAAAAAAACAAAGGACTCAGATTGGTACACTCAAAGCTTTAGGCTTTAAAAATAAAAAAATAGTATTTCATTATGTAAGCTATGGAATGTATATAAGTATTTTGGCAAGTATAATAGGTGTATTAGTAGGAAATTTTGTGCTTGGTAGATTTTTCTTAGAACAGGAAATGGAATTTTTTGAAGTACCAGTATATAGTACAGCGTTAGTACCAGCTGTATATATATTAGCATTGGCAGTTGTTGTTATAATAAGTTTCGTAACATATTTATCTTGTAGAAAAGTATTAAAAGAACCTGCAAGTGAAGCTTTAAGATTAGAAATTCCAAAAGTAAAACAAAGAAGGTTTAATATAACAACTAAAGGTATATTTAAAAATTCATCACTTTCAGTAAGATGGAATTTAAGAGATATTACAAGAAACAAAGGAAGAACAATCATGGGTGTAGTTGGAATTATTGGTTGTACTATGCTTATAGTTTGTGCCTTTGGAATGCTTGATACAATGAATTCATATTTGGATTGGCAATTTGATAAGTTGTATAATTTTAGTTATAAACTTTCTCTTGATAATGATTACACAGATGAAGAATTTAATAATTTAACAGAAAAATATGGTAATGCAACAAGTGAAACATTAGGAATAGAAATAAAGAAAAAAGATGGAACTAAAGAAACAAATACAGTTACTATTAATGATGCAAAAGATTATTTAAAATATACAGGACATAACAGGCAGTTTATTGATATTGGTGATAATGGTGTATTTATTACAGAAAAATTATCAAAAACACTTGGATTAAATGTAGGAGATAGTATAACATGGCATATATTTGGAAATGATGATTGGTATACAACAAAAATTATAGGACTTAATAGGGATCCCCAAAGTCAAAGTTTAAATATTTCAAAAAGTTATGCAGATTTTTTAAGAATAAAATATAGAGCAGATTCAATATATACAAATTTAGATCTTAGTAATATTCAAAAATTAGATGGTGTAAAAGTAATTCAAAGTATTTCAAATTTAAAAGAAGGAATGCAGAGCATGTTAAAAACAGTAAAAATGATGGTAGTTATTTTAATTGTTGTATCTGTAATTCTTGGGTTTGTAATAATATATAACCTTGGTATACTTTCATATAGTGAAAAAGGATATCAGTTTGCGACTTTAAAAGTATTAGGCTTTGATGATAAAAAAATAAAGAAGATATTTGTAATGCAAAATATTTGGATAACAATTGTTGCTATAATAATAGGACTTCCATTAGGATATATGATGGTAGATTATATCTTTAAAGCAGCGCTTGGTGATAGTTATGATTTTAGTGCAAAAATAAAAATACTATCATACATATATGCAACTTTGGGAACATTTATAGTTTCATATTTTGTAAATAAAATTTTAGCAACTAAAGTAAAAAACATCGATATGGTAACAAGTTTAAAAGCAAATGAATAATTAAAAAATATTAAAAGGGGGATAAGTATGAATTTGTTTTGGGGATTATTAATTCCATTTCTTGGAACAACACTTGGAAGTATGACTGTATTTTTAATGAAAAATAAAATGAATAATAAATTAGAAAAAGTGCTTTTAGGTTTTGCATCTGGTGTTATGATAGCTGCGTCTGTATGGTCACTTTTAATTCCTGCAATAAATATGACAAAGGAACAGGGAGGCATTTCATGGCTTCCTGCTTCAATTGGATTTTTACTTGGAATTCTTTTCTTGTTGGCGCTAGATAGCTTAGTACCACATCTACATTTAGAAAGTGATAAACCTGAAGGAATAAAAACAAAACTTAAAAAGACTACTATGCTTGTTTTTGCAGTAACCCTTCATAACATACCAGAAGGAATGGCGGTAGGTGTAACTTTTGCAGGTGCTATGATGTCAAATACAGGAATTACTATGGCAGGAGCTTTTGCTCTTGCTATAGGAATTGCAATTCAAAATTTTCCAGAGGGTGCAATTATTTCTATGCCGCTTAAGAGTGAAGGTATGTCAAAATCTAAAGCATTTTTGTATGGAACTCTATCTGGTATAGTAGAGCCCATAGGAGCTATTATTACAATTTTACTTACTAGTATAATTGTTCCAGTATTGCCATATTTATTAGCTTTTGCAGCAGGAGCTATGATATATGTTGTAGTTGAAGAATTAATACCTGAATCACAGGCAGGTAATCACTCAAATATAGCTACAATTGGAGTCGCTGTGGGATTTGTATTAATGATGATTCTTGATGTAGCATTAGGATAAAAGGAGGAATTTAATATGATAAAATTAGTGTTAGTAAGACACGGTCAAAGTATGTGGAATCTTGAAAATAAATTTACTGGATGGACAGATGTGGAATTATCACCTAAGGGAATAGCTGAGGCTAAAGAAGCTGGTAAGGTATTAAAGGAAAAGGGATTTTCATTTGATTTAGCATTTACATCTGTTTTAAAAAGAGCAGAGGATACTTTACGATATATATTAAAAGAAATGAATGAAGAAAATATTGGAATAAAAAGAAGTTGGAAATTAAATGAAAGACATTACGGAGCTTTACAAGGATTAAATAAAGAGGAAACTAAAGAAAAATATGGTGAAAAACAAGTACTTTTATGGAGAAGAAGTACAGACGTAAGACCTCCAGAACTAGATAAATCAGATAAAAGGTATCCTGGTAATGATCCAAAATATAATGGACTTTCAGAAGAAGAACTACCTAAAACAGAGAATTTACTAGATACAATAAAAAGAGTTGTAGAGTATTGGAACTCAGATATAAAACCAGAATTAGAAAATGGAAGAAAAATAATTATTGCAGCACATGGAAATAGTCTTAGGGGACTTATAAAATATTTAGATAATATTAGTGATGAGGATATTATAAAACTTGAATTACAAACAGGAAATCCTATTTGCTATGAATTAGATGATAACTTAAAACCTATAAAACACTATTATGTAAAAGATTAAAAATAAAAAGCGGTGAAACTTAAATTTATTATGTATATTATAATATAAACAAAAACTAATTTTGTGTTTTTAACTAGTCATAGTCTGAATAGTAACTAATTTTGTTCTTCATTTATAGAAAAAGTCAGAAATGTTTTGCTTTTTTATGAAAAATATATTATAATAAAGATGATTTTTATTCAACTTTATAGAAATTAAATTTTAAATATTATTTTTAAAGATAGAATTTGTAAAATGAGTGTGTTAAAAAAGCAGGTAGTAGAGATTAAAAAAATAAAATAAAATACTTAAGCAAAAATTTGAAAGGTGGGTATATGATGAAAAAATATTCAAAGAAAAAATTAAAAGCAAGGAGAGGAATAAAAGTAATAATTGTAATTTTATCAATTATTGCAGTTGTTTGTATTGCAGTGATTATTTATTCATTGTTTAGTAAAAAAATTATATTTGAAAAAATAGATTCATCATCTAGTAATGTATCTGATGATGTATCTTCTAATTCCACTCCAATAATTGTTAATAATTTAATATTAGGTGCAACCTATGATAAAAAATGGGTTGCTAATGAAAAATATTATCTATATAGTAAAAATGGAGAAAATACTGAAGTTGATGCATATTCTAAAAGTGGAAAAATGGGAAAATATACTGTAAGTAAAATTAATAAAGATTCAAAGACTGCAAGTATGTATACAACTATATCAAAGGATAATTTACTGAATGAATATTTTGCAATTGTAGCATCAGATACAAATGCTATGCCGAATCCAGCCTCTAAAGTTAGTAATATTGATGAGAGTTATATTAATGATGTAAAAAAGTCACTTGGATTTTATAGGATATTTAATATGAGTGTTAAAATAACAGAAGTATATGATGTAGTTATATCAGATACAGAAAAGGGTTATGTTATATTTGCTACAAATGAAGTTAATAAGGGAAAAGGAGCATATAGTACTGTTATATATGTAAGTAATACAGGAAAAAGAAAAATAATAAAATATAATTATATAAGTGATAAAAATAATGCTGAAAATTGGCCAGTATATTCTTTAAATTTTGTTGCTGATTTGAATCAAGATGGAACAAATGAAATACTTATTCAAGAAACTAAGGAATTCGAAGTTAAATATGATGTTATTGAATACAAGAAAAATAATTTTTATGAGATAATGTCAGCTATTGCTAAATAAATAAAAAAGAACGTGCAAGTATATTAATGTTTGCATGTACTTTTTGTATTATAGAGGAAATTGATTTTAAGTATAATATGGAGTATATTTTTTCTATCATAAAGTTATTATATATAATTCAATATGTATTGACAATTTTTTTGCTTTATTATAAAATTTTAATGTTGAGTAAATAAACACTTATATAAGTAATTATAAGTTTATTAATACTAGAAGTGTGAGGTAATATATGAAAAGAAAAATTGCAATTATAGTAACAATATTGTTTGCTGTATATTCTTTTACAGGAATAACATATGCAGAAGAAAATGATGAAAATACAATTTATACAGAGGAATATTTGGAATATTTAAAATTATCTGATGAAGAAAAGTCAAAGGTAGAAGTAATTCCAAGAAAGTATTTTGTGTCATTTGATGAATTCTTTAATAAAAAGGAAACGGTACTTGAGGGTGTTGATGAGGAGGAAGATACACAAAATGACTCTACAAATTATGAAAGAATTGTAAGGGATACAGCTTTACCTTCAAAATTCAGCTTGGCCAATTCAATTGGAATAAGGATTGAAAATCAAAAGCAGTCAGGTTGGTGTGCACTTTATACTTCCATAAAATCACTTGAGACATTCTGTACACTTAACGGAAAGGGAAATTATAATTTTGCAGAATATCATGTAGCGTATATGAAGATGAAACAATTTGGGGGGTGGACTAGTTTTCCTGCTTTTAGTGGACTTACTTTAGGTCAAACAGTATACAAAGCTGGGTCAAGTTTTGGCGATTTTGCGACATATTGTGGGTTTTATGATGAGGATAACAAGTATGGATCAGCATCAATGTATTACCTTATGGGACCTATTGAAGGAACAGATTCGGAAAACAGATCATATGAGATTAATGAGACAAATAGGCAAATTTTTAGATCTAAGGTTCCAAAGCTAAAAGTTATGCAAATAGCAACATTTCCAGGTATGTATAAAAGATACGATAGTTCAGGGCATCTAGAAAGCATAAGAAATTGGGGTACAACAGCTCTTACATCCGCCCAAATTAAACAAGAAAGAGATGCAATAAAAAGACATATATATGAAAATGGATCTTTATACGCACTTACGAAAATAGATGATGAATATTACAATTCGTCAACTTATTCGCTATATATAAATGACCCAAGTGTAAAGGCGAGCCATGCAGTCTCTATAATAGGATGGGATGATAATTACAGTAGAAATAATTTTAAAGAAGGTAAAAGACCAGCACATGATGGTGCATATATAGTACAAAACTCTTGGGGACGTAGTTGGGGAGATGGGGGAAGATATTATGTATCTTATGATGATGCTTTAATAGAAAACGAATTAGATGGTATAGTAGCAGTTAAAGATTATAATACATCTCCAATTGTTACTGTTTCTCAAGCAAATTATTCAAAAGAGGATAAAAGTACTAAAGTATATTTGATTTCAGATGAACCTCTTTATAGAATTCCATCAGGTTTCTCGGTATATAAAAGAGAAGAAACAAATAAAAAAACAATTTATGTTAAGACCTATACTCAAAACGAAACAAATACACTAAATTTAAAGGGACTACAGGGAGATAGAAGAAAATCTACTAAAGTAACGGTCAAAGTTGATAATATTCCAGAGCTAAAATTAGATAAAACAGAATACATATTTAGTGATAAAAACGCAATCATTTTGAAACCAACATCAAATTATAGATTTAAAGATGTTACATGGAAAAGTAGTGATGAAAAAGTAGCTAGAGTAAATAGTGAGGGTATTGTTACACCTGTAGGAAATGGAACATGTAATATAACGGCAAGTACAGTTGTATCTTCTGGGAAAATAGCAGGAGGAACACAAATTAGTGCAACTTGCAAGATAACTGTAAAAAGAGCAACAGGAGTATCTTTAAATAAAACAAGTCATGTGTTTACTGATGGAACTGAATTGCAACTTATAGCAACAGTGAAGCCAACTGATCTTGAAAATAAGGAGGTAACATGGACAAGTAGTAATACGAATATAGCAAGAGTAAATAGCGACGGAAGAGTAAGAGCAGGAACATCAAATGGGACTTGTACAATAACAGCAACTACAACAGATGGAACAAATAAAAAAGCAACATGTGATATTGTTGTACGAAGGGCCACATATATGAATTTAGATAAATTGCGATATACTTTCTATTCTCAAAATCCATTAAAATTATCAGTGATAATAAGTCCTGATGGAGCAAGTAAAAATGTAAAATGGAGCACAAGTGATAGTCGTATTGCAACAGTAGATGAAAATGGAAATGTTAAGCCAAGACGTGTAGGAACATGTAAAATTTGGGCTATTCATAAGGATAAAGGATATAATGTTGCTTGTGAAATAATAGTGGATAAATCATTTAGGAAATATCAAAAAGGGGATATAACAAGAGACGGAAAGGTAGACATGGAAGATGTATATACAGCAGTGAAAAGATTAGCAAAAGGTACGCTTTCAGTAGAAGATAAAGACATTATAGAAGTAACAGATGATGAAAAAGTAGATATGGAAGATATATATAAAATGTTAAAATATATAGCTGGAAAAATTATAACTTTGTAAATGAACACGAAAAAAATTGTATGAGGTGTAGAAAATGAAAAAAAGAGTTGTTTTTAAAATATTTTATATAATTTTATTAATTTTTATTTTAACAAATGTTAAGTTATATGCAAAAGCATATGAAAATACAGTATCTCAAAGTGATGCAGATGTTGTATTTAGTGCAAAGGTTAATAAGAATATTATTAATCCAAATGAAGAGTTTTCTGTTGATTTTGCAGTTGATAGATTACCTAAAAATGGATTAGGAATTGCAAGTTTTGATGGAAGGTTAATTTATGATTCATCAAAAGTAAAGTTCCTTGGCATCACAAGGTATGAGGGTGCTTTGAAGTTAGAAAAAGGATTTGACCCTATATCCCAAACTATTTCAAACAAAGAATTTGCAAATGCTGAGTGTATTACATTTGCTAAATATTCAACTGGTGAAAATTCAATTAAATCAACAGGAAAAATATATACATTACGTTTTAAAGCAAAAGATAAGGTGACTGGGAATATAAAAATGTACTTTGAGAATAATAATGGACTTAATGCTTCTAGTGTTATAACCGATTCATCAGGAAATGTTTCTATAAATCCAGGTGAAACTAAAAAATATTTGAAAACAAATATGAACAATATATGGATAAATAGGGCTGTTAAAATATCTCTTGATAAAACAAGTCATACTTTTAAAGATGGAACTGCTATACAGTTACAAGCAAGTTTGTTACCAGAAGGATTAACGAATAAAGATGTAACATGGACAAGTAGTAATACGAATGTAGCAAGAGTAACTAGCGATGGAAGAGTAAGAGCAGGAACATCAAATGGGACTTGTACAATAACAGCAACTACAACGGATGGAACAAATTTAAGTGCAACTTGTAATATTACTGTTTTAAGAGTAACATCTATTAGGTTAAGTAAACTTGAATACACATTTTATTCAGAAGAACCATTAAAATTATCGGTAATAGTATCTCCAACTGGTACTCTTAACAAGATAAAATGGAGCACAAGTGATAGTAAAGTTGCAACTGTAGATGAAGAAGGAAATGTAAAACCTAAAGGTGCAGGAACATGCACAATATGGGCAGTACATCAAGATAAGGGATACGTAACATCTTGTCAAATAAAGGTGGATAAATCATTTAGAAAATATTTAAAAGGAGATATAACAAAAGACGGAAAGGTAGACATGGAAGATGTATATACAGCAGTGAAAAGATTAGCAAGAGGAACATTATCAGATGAAGATAAATTAATAGTAGAGGTAACAGATAATGGAATAGTAGATATGGAAGATATATATAAAATGTTAAAATATGTAGCTGGAAAAATAAATTCATTATAATATACATATAGAAGTATTTTTGTAATTTATGTGGTTAAAAATTGTCAATTTTTTTCTATGTGTGAATTAAATCAGTTCTATTTTTTACTATAAAACACTAATATCTTTTGTAATTGGAGTGAAGAAAAAGTATGAAAAAAATAAAATTATTTTATATAATTGCATTTAGTTTAGTAATTTTACTGGGTGTAAATACAAGTGTGTTTGCATCAAGTAGCTTAATAAATAAAGAGTATAAATCAATTAATGTGTATGAAAAATTTGATATAAAAAAATTACAAAATGATTCAAGCAAAAAATATAATTATAAATCGTCTGATACTACTGTGGTAAGTATAAATGCAGATGGAATTATAACGGGAGAAAAAATGGGTGATTCTGTTATAACTGTATCAGATGATAAAGGTAATTCATCTGAACTTAATGTTAGAGTTGGCTATTATAAAGGTATAGATGTTTCAACATTTAATGGTGATGTAGATTACAATGGTATAAAAGCACAAGGAATTGACTTTGTTATGATAAGGTCTTCATATGGTTGGTATGATCAATATGATGCGGCAGCTGGAAAGGCATATAATTTTCAGTATGACGCTAAATTATATAATAACGTGAGAGGAGCTGTTGAAAATAATGTTCCCTTTGGCATTTATCATTATTCTTATGCAAGAAATACAAGTGAGGCTGTAATGGAAGCAGAATATACAATTAATGCACTAAAAAGTACAGGTGCATATGCAAAAAGTATGTCTCTTCCAATTGCGTATGATGTAGAAGATAGTAAATACCAGGGTTCAATAGATAAGGAAACTTTAACAGATATTGTAATTGCATACTGTAAAAAAATAAGAGAAGCGGGATATCAACCAATGATATATGCAAATAAGAATTGGTTTGTAAATCATCTAAATATAAACAGGTTAAACTCGTTAGGATATGATTTTTGGTATGCTTTGTGGCCTGGTGGTAATATTGACTTTTCTAATAAAATACAAATAGCCAATTCTGGAATATATCCATTAATTTGGCAATACACAAGTAGTGGTAGTGTAAATGGTGCAAACACAAATTCTGGAAGAGTAGATTTAAACGTGATGTACATGAAAGAACAAGTTAAATTAACATTTGTTAGCGATGGACAAGTTGTAGAGGAAAGAGGAATTGATAAAAATACATCTACGAACTTTCCAGAAGTTTCAAAAAAAGGATATTCTTTTCTAAAGTGGGTAGATGATAATGGTAATATACAAACCGAACAAACAAAATTTAATTCAAATACAACAATTACAGCTGTTTATGAATTTAATGACTACATAAGGGGAGATATAACAAGAGATGGAAAAGTAGATAT